>Ga0256407_10000581_pt1 | contig 85849 bp, 69 predicted proteins | sample RumenRJG_04DNA_FD_193489 | JGI IMG/M metagenome (GOLD analysis project Ga0256407, IMG submission 193489) | Bovine rumen microbial communities from Lethbridge, Alberta, Canada - RJG_04 | ecosystem: Host-associated > Mammals > Digestive system > Stomach > Rumen | place: Canada: Alberta... | reverse complement strand
ATGAAGGCGTTATGTTTGCTTATGGTCAGTCAATGAAAAAAATACCGTTAAAACAAATTATGAACGAATAAAAAAATAATCGAGCGAAGATGAATAATTCACCTTCGCTCGATTTTATTATACATAAATCAACTCTGCATTAACGATTTCCGTTGCATGATTTCGGATAATGTTCATACGCTGTACCCACAGCATTTGATTATCCGCTTTGAGCTGTTCGGTTACGCCTTCCTTTTCGGCAAGTTGTTTTACTAACCGAAAGAACAGTTCCTCTGCCTGCTGGTCGATGTCGGCTAGGTAGGCGGTGAGCTTGCAGCTTGTCAGCAGATTGGTATAGTGGATTTTGTGGTGCTGCTTGATGTAGCGCAAATGCCGCTTGCCCCAAATGCCGATGGGACGCTGTTCTTCGGGCGGTAAAGGCGTGGGCAGGGCAAAGCGCCAAATTGAAAGCCGGAGAGATAACCAAGGAAGAGTATGACGAGTGGCGTTATAACTATCCTAAATATGACACTGACAGCGAATATGTAACGCTGCCGTCAGATGACCTGAATAACGCTATGTTGGAAGCATTTGAGGACAAGCTGAAAAATCAATAAAACGCAAAAAAGGCATTACCGACCGCAACAAGTCAGTAATGCCTAAACTTTTATTATATAATTGTACCTGCAAACCGGAATAAACCTTAGGGAACCGCTGATTTAATCGACCCCAAACGGGAGCAGATATGATATAATAGAGGCACCAGAAAAGAAGGCGGTGCCGGATATGAAGCAGCAGACGTTCAGCGATTTTGAGTACAGCAATCGGAAACGCAAAACCAAGCGCGAGGAGTTCCTTGAAATCATGGATGAGATCATTCCATGGGATGAATGGGTGGGCATCATCATGCCCTTTTACCCCAGCGGAAAGCGTGGCCGTCCGCCCAAGGGGATTGAACTCATGCTGCGGATGTATCTGGTACAGGTGTGGTTCAATCTGTCCGATGAAGGAACAGAGGACGCCATTTACGACAGTTATGCTATGCGCAAGTTCGTGGGAATCAACTTTTTGGAGGAAGATGCTCCCGATGCAACCACGCTGCTGAAGTTCCGCCACCTGTTGGAACAGCACGGTTTGAACAAGCTTTTTTTCGACGCCATCAACCGCGTGATGGTGGAAACGGGGCATATGCTCAAGGGTGGGACTGTGGTGGACGCCACCATCATCAATGCGCCGCCGTCCACCAAGAACGCGGAGAAGAAGCGGGATCCCGAGATGCATCAGACGAAAAAGGGCAATGAATGGCGGTTCGGCATGAAATGCCACATCGGGGTCGATGCGTTCAGCGGACTTGTGCATACGATTGAGGTCACAGCGGCAAACGTCCACGACATACAGGTTACATCAAAGCTCATACGCGAGGACGACGAAGTCGTTTACGGAGACTCCGGTTACCTTGGCATCGAGAAACGAGAAGAGATCGTATCCGACGCGCACCTGTCCAGCATCGACTATCGTATCAACCGCCGTCCGAGCAGCTTGCAGAAGGTATCTGGCAATTCTGTCGATTGGGACCGAATCATAGAACACGCGAAATCCTCTGTCCGCTGCAAGGTGGAGCATCCTTTCCGCATAGTCAAGTGTCTGTTTGGCTACCGGAAGGTAGCATACAAGGGACTGGCAAAGAACGAGAACCGTCTGTATGCTCTCTTTGCCAGCGCCAACCTATACGCGTTAGCCAGTCGAGGTCGAAGCCTCGCCGAGGCATGGTAAGGGGTCATTGCGCCCTTTTTCGGGGAAAACGCGAAAGTTTTCCACAACAGGGCAGGATATAAAGGCGTTTTGGCGCTTTGTTGGCAAGATTTACTTTCAAAAAATGCCCGGACTGAGCGCTTTGCTCAACATATGCGATTTATTCAGCGCTTCCTTAAGACCGGTCATACCGCTAAGCTGCACAGGAACGTCGCCCGTGAGGTTGTTTTCCATCAGGCTCAGCACGGCGATTTTTGAATTGCTCAGAATGCTTTCGGGTATCTTGCCGCTGTATGCATTGCCCTTAAGATTCAGCACAGTCAGCGCGGGCATCGTTCCGAAGCCCTCCGGTATTGCTCCGCTGTAGCTGTTGTCGGAAAGGTCTATATTCTGAAGTGCGGGGAGTGCGAAAAGTGAAGCGGGCAAGGCTCCGGTTAGCTTATTTCCGGAAAGGAAGAGATACCGAAGCTCACAAAGCTCGCCAATCGCAGCGGGGATCTTGCCTTCTATATCCCTGTCACGAAGGCCGAGCGTTCGTATATTGGCGAGATCATCTGCTCCGGAGATGGTGCTTATCGTCTTTCCCTCGGCGTTCAGCAAGCGCTCGATCTCGTTTAGAAACCACTCTTCGCCATCACATTTTTCAATAAACTCCGCCGCGTATTCCGTTTTCGGCTCGGGAACAAAGGTATTATCAGCCGCGTTGACTGAAAGCGGGATGGCGTTTCCCAACAAGAAGATCAGGCAAAGTATGACGCACAAAGCTCTCTTCATTTTTATCTCTCCGTATCATTTTTGTTTCGAATGCAGCTACTGCATCTACTTTATAAGACACAATTTACGCCAATTTGTTACAATTTATCTGTTAATAATTTTCTACAAAGCTACCCCTATTTTCCGTATTATACGAAGCCAATGGCATCGCCTCGGTGCCGTATTAAACTCATTTTTTATTAATTCGTTAACAATTAATATGCATTTTAGAAGAATATCTTTTGTCCTGCACTTTCCCGCTCTGATCGTGTTGGTTTTTTAAGCCAAATATACTTGTTTGAATCTTCGTCATAATATAGAAATACTGACACTCCGAAATATATCGTCGTGCCAGTAGCGTTTATTGTAACTCCCAAATCAGTTGGGCTAAGTGAAATAAAGTGAAAAATCTTAGGAGTTCTTTCTTCGGATCTTTGGCATTAAAACTTTTTCGTGGTTTTTTCGCTCATTTTTTTGCTCAGGTTCCATTCTCCCCTTCCATTTGTCGTTTGGCGTAAACTTGGCGTAGGGCTATTTTACCGACCCGCTTTATTTTGCGGGTCGGCGGCGTTTATTTATCGAATAATAATGAAAAAGCTTCTTTGATCGTTTTTACTTCATAGATCTTCAAGCCGTCAGGAATTGCCGGCATTCTTTTTCTTTGAAGCGGAATGATACACTTAGTAAATCCGAGCTTCTTTATCTCATTCAGTCTCTGCTCAATCTGCTGTACGCTCCTGATTTCACCCGTCAGTCCGACTTCGCCGAAAGCTACGAGATCGTCCGGTATCGGCTTATCGATAAAGCTTGAAACTATTGCGAGGACTGTGGCGAGGTCGGCGGAGGTCTCATCTATAGATAGACCGCCGATTACGTTTATGTATGCGTCGCATGAGCTGATCCGAAGCCCGCCGCGCTTTTCAATCACGGCTAAAAGCAGCATCGCGCGGTTATAGTCAATGCCGTTTGACGTTCTGCGCGGCACGTTGAAGCTTGTAGGCGTCAAAAGCGCCTGTATCTCGGCAAGGATCGGACGGGAGCCCTCCATTATGCAGCTAACGCAGGTACCGGAAGTTTTTTCGGGTCGGCCGAACAGGAGCATTTCTGATGGATTCGGTACGCTGTGGAGTCCCGAATCGTCCATCTCAAAAACGCCTATTTCGTTCGTTGAACCGAATCTGTTCTTTGCAGAATGAAGTATCCTGTGATTTGCGGTCGAAATACCCTCAAAATACAGCACGCAGTCAACCATATGCTCGAGGACCTTCGGACCGGCAATAGCGCCTTCTTTGTTAACGTGTCCGATCACAAAAACTGTTACTCCGTAAGTTTTCGCGATCTTCATCAGGGCGTTTGTGCACTCTTTTACCTGGGCTACGCTTCCGGCGCCGCTCGTAAGCTCCTGCGAATACAGCGTCTGAATAGAGTCGATTATAAGCGTATCGGGCTTGACATCCTCGATGGCGCTCAGAATATCGTCCATATTCGTCTCGGATAAAACGAGAAGTGTTCCGTTTCTGACTCCAAGCCTTTCCGCGCGCATTTTAAGCTGATGCTCGGATTCCTCTCCGGTCACGTAAAGCACGCTTTGCGTCTCGCAGATATGCTCGCATATCTGCAAAAGGAGTGTTGACTTCCCTACCCCCGGCGCTCCTCCGAACAGGACGAGGGAGCCCTTGACAGCTCCGCCGCCAAGCACTCGGTCGAGCTCGTCAATACCGGTGGAAAACCTAAGCTCCTCTTCGCTGTCAAGCTCGCTGAGAAGCTTCGGGACGCGCCTGATCCCGGGCTTCAGCGTCTCGTTTTTTCCGGTTTTCTGGGCGACTGGCTGTTCTACAACGGTATTCCAGCTGCCGCAGGCGGTGCACTGCCCTGTCCAGCGCGGAAACTCGTTGCCGCACTCTGTGCAATAATAAACGGTTTTAGACTTCATTTTACTCCTCCGGGATCGTTCAGCGATCCGCAAATACTGCCGATTATAATAACCGATAAAACCTTCTGATGTGCCGGGCTTTCAAGCTTCGCGGCCTCTGCCTGATTCGAGAGAAAGCCGCATTCTATGAGAAGAGCCGGACATTTTACGGCGTGAAACAGATAAATATCCTCGGAAACGGGCTTCGCCGTCCTCTTTTTATCGGTATTCACATATTTAAAGAACAGCTCCGTCATACTTTTGGCTAACGGCTCAGATACGGAATCGTTATAAAACACCTGTGCTCCGTTCGGCCCGGAGCTTGTATATTTGTTCTGATGTATGCTTACAAGCAGCGCGCTATCATAGGAGTTTATAAGCTCGGCTCTTGAGTGCTGATCCCACACTTTTCTTGCTCTGATCGTATCGGCTTCCTCGGGATAAGAAATCTCCTCTGAGTATCGCGTCATTACAGGAGAATGCCCCATAAATGCCGCCAAAAGCTCGCAGCGCAGGGCTATTTCAAGATTAACTTCGCTTTCTTTCTTCCCGCTTAATGAAACAGCGCCTCCGTCATCTCCTCCGTGTCCCGGATCGATGATAATTCTATATGTATAATTGAACGTGCTTTCGGCGCCTGCGGAAAGAGGCTGAGACATAATAAACGACGTTAGAAGCAATGCAGAAAAAATAATAGCTCTGATTTTCATATAATCACCTCATAATACGATATGAGGCAAAATCGCGGCTTATTGCAATAATAAGCCGCCGGAAATAACCGACGGCTTAATCAAAGCCATAGAAGTCGCGGAGCCGCTGGAAAAGGATCTCGTCCTGCTGCCTTTGCTGCTCCTGCTTTTTGGTGAGCTTTTTGAGGACGACCTCGGACTCTTTTTTCACAGGGGGACGGTTCGGCTGAGGCAGCTTTAGTGCTCTTAGCTTCATTCTGTCAATTTCCATGCTGCTCCCTCCCCTTTTTCTATATAAACATTTTAGCAAATAATTCTATAGATATCAACATATTTTTTATTTTAAAGCCTCTTTCAGTTCTCCGATAGCCTTCTTTTCAATTCGTGACACCTGTACCTGTGATATGTCGAGCAGCTTTGCCGTGTCGGATTGAGTAAGGTCGCGGAAGTATCGAAGCAGTATCACCTGCCGGTATTTCTCAGGAAGAGAGCTGATTGCCTCGCTCAGGCTGATTTTTTCAATCATATTAAGCTCGGAATCCTTGCTGCCCAGCACATCCTCAAGAGACATTCCGTCCTCTCCGCGCTCTCTCTCAAGCGATTCTGACGGAGTAAGTGCTATCTCGCACGAGGCTATTTCTTCGACCGTAATACCTGTGATTTCAGAAATCTCGCTAACCGTCGGCTCACGTCCGAGCTTCTGCTCAAGAGCCGATCTCGCGCGGCTTATAGTTACGCCGCGCTCCTTGATCGTGCGCGACAGCTTTACGCTGCCGTCATCGCGAAGAAACCTTCTTATCTCCCCGGCTATTTTAGGAACGGCGTAGGTCGAAAACTGAGTGCCAAACTGGCTGTCAAAGCCCCGGACAGCCTTTATAAAGCCGACGCAGCCAAGCTGATACAGATCGTCCGCCTCAACTCCGCGGCCGAAATACCGCCGGGCAATGCTCCAAATAAGGCCCGAGTTTTCCTCTATAAGCCGCCCCATCGCCTCTTCATCGCCGAGCCTCGCGGCTTCAAATAATTCAGCGGTTGAATGCATTTATTTAACGGAACTGCGTTTTTCTATCTTTTTACGCATTATCACAGTTGTGCCACGTCCGGGCTGAGAGCGAATCCTCAGGCTGTCCATAAAGCTTTCCATTATGGTAAACCCCATACCGCTTCTGTCCTCTCCGCCCGTTGTAAACAGAGGCTCGCGTGCCTTTTCAACGTCCTCTATCCCCCTTCCCCTGTCCTTTACGCTGATTTCTAAAATATCGCCCGGAAGCACTCTCGCTTTTATGTATATCATTCCTATCGTATCCGGATATGCGTGAACTATCGCGTTAGTGACCGCCTCTGATACCGCCGTTTTTATATCTCCAAGCTCAGTAAGCGTGGGATCGAGCTGTGCGGCAAAGGCTGAGGCGACTCCTCGTGAAAAGCCCTCGTTCGCGGATATCGACGGAAACTCTATTTTTACCGAATTCACTTCTTTCATTTTCACACCTCGTAAGTATTAGTTTAGAGCCGAGATCTTGATAAGCCGGTCGATCCCTGAGGCGTCAAGAACACGCATCGGCTGAGCCGGGACGTTTTCAATCCAGAGCCTGCCCCCGGCTGCGTTTACCGTCCTGTAGGTCTTAAGAATTATCGCAATGCCGGACGAATCCATAAACGATACCTTCTCCATATCGATAACGCAGTCGCGCGGCGGACTCGATTCAAGCTTTTCGTCGATCGCAGACATTATTTCCCTCGCACTGTGATGATCTATTTCGCCGCTTAGCTTGAGCGTAAGATTAGATCCCTGCCTTACAGAGTTCAGCTTCATTTGTAACTCACCTCAAAAAAGAAAATACCTCTGTAGCAATGTACAGAGGTATTTTAAAATATTTATTCTAAGGATTATGTCGAAGAACGGGAAAAAGGATAATTATTCCAGTCCGGCGAGGGTTTTTTCAAGATTTTCTATAAGCGCCTTCAGCTTTTCGGCTTTTTCGCGCTCCGCATTGACTACCGCCTCGGGGGCGCGGGAAACGAAGCTCTCGTTGGAAAGCTTTTTCTCCTGTGCTTCAAGGAAGCCGCGGTTCTTTTTTAGCTCGCGGGCTATTCGCTCGCGCTCAGCGGAAAGGTCTACAAGCTCGGCCATAGGCATTGCGATCCTCGCGGAGTGAGTGATAACGGTGACCATTCCCTTTGTTTCGTCGTCGCCGCCCATCGTCTTTACCTCGACGTCGCTTGCGCTGGCGAGCCTCGTTATATAGGGCTTTGCGCTTTCGAATATCTCCGTATGCTCGGTAGAGACGAAGACTTTCGCCTTTTTGGAAGGCGGTACGTTCATTTCAGAGCGCCTGGAACGGATAGCGGATATCGCGTCGATAACGATCTCAAACTCGGTCTCCTCGCGCGAGAAATCAAGCTCTTTAATGTACTCGGGATACTTTTCAATTATAAGCGCTTCTCCTGTGTGCGGGATTGCCTGATAGATCTCCTCGGTAATGAAGGGCATAAACGGATGCAAAAGCTTCAAAACCTCGGTGAGAACGTAAAGCAGAACGCGCTGAACGTCCTCATCGCCCGCGGAAAGGCGAGCCTTTGAAAGCTCGATATACCAGTCGCAGAAGCTGTCCCAAATGAAATCGTAGATCTTTTGAGCCGCGACGCCGAGCTCGTAGCTGTCGAGGTTTTCCGTGACCTCTTTTGCCAGGGTGTTGAGCTTTGAGAGTATCCATTTATCGGCAAGCTCAAGGTGCTCGGGGAGAGTGCCGTTCTCCGTAGAGAGGTTCATCATAACGAAACGGCTCGCGTTCCAGATCTTATTGCAGAAGTTGCGCATCGCCTCGCATTTCTCCTCGTAGAAACGCATATCGTTTCCGGGAGAATTGCCTGTGATAAGATTGAAGCGCAATGCGTCGGCGCCGTATTTGTCGGCGATCTCAAGCGGATCGATGCCGTTTCCGAGCGACTTTGACATTTTGCGCCCGAGGCTGTCGCGGACGATGCCGTGGATAAGGACCTTATCGAACGGCTGCTTTTTCATCTGCTCCATTCCGGAGAAAATCATCCTTGCGACCCAGAAGAAGATGATATCGTATCCCGTGACCATAACGCTCGTCGGATAGAAATAGTCGAGGTCGGGATTCTTATCGGGCCAACCGAGGGTGCTGAACGGCCAAAGCGCAGAGGAGAACCAGGTATCGAGAACGTCCTCTTCGCGGGTGAGCTTCTCGCAGCCGCATTTTTCGCACTTCGTCGGGTCTTCCCTCGACACGTTGATATGACCGCAGTCCTCGCAGTACCACGCAGGTATCTGGTGACCCCACCAAAGCTGGCGGGAGATGCACCAATCGTGGACGTTATTCATCCAGTTGAGATAGGTCTTTGAAAAACGCTCGGGAATAAACTTGATGGTGCCGTCTTCAACGACCCTGATCGCTTCCTTTGCAAGCGGCTGCATCTTAACGAACCACTGAGCGGATATAAGCGGCTCAACGTCGTTATGGCAGCGGTAGCAGGTGCCGACGTTATGGCTGTAGTCCTCGACCTTAACGAGGTATCCCTCGCGCTCGAGATCCTCAACGATCTTTTTGCGGCACTCATAGCGGTCAAGCCCGTAATATACGCCGCCGTTTTCGTTTATCGTTCCGTCGTCAGCTATAACGCGGATGACGTCAAGATTGTGCCTAAGGCCGACCTCAAAGTCGTTGGGGTCGTGAGCGGGCGTCATTTTAACGGCGCCGGTACCGAAGCCAATCTCGCAGTAGTCGTCGCCTACGATGGGGATCTCACGGCCGACAAGGGGCAAAATGCAGGTCTTGCCGATAAGATGCTTATGCTTCTCGTCCTCCGGGTTTACGGCAACGCCGGAGTCGCCGAGCATCGTCTCAGGTCTCGTGGTAGCAACTACTATTTCCCCGCTTCCGTCTGACAGCGGGTAACGGATATGCCAAAGATGGCCGGGCTTGTCAATATACTCAACCTCGGCGTCGGAAAGAGCGGTGAGGCAATGCGGGCACCAGTTTATTATACGGCTGCCCTTATATATGAGGCCCTTCTCATATAGATCGCAGAAGGTCTCGCGGACGGCCTTGGCGCAGACCTCGTCCATCGTAAAGCGGCTGCGCTCCCAGTCGCAGGAAACGCCCATCTTCTTCTGCTGCTCAACGATACGGCTGCCGAACTTTTCCTTCCAAGCCCAAACGCGCTTAAGGAACTTATCGCGCCCGAGATCGTAGCGGGTAAGGCCCTCGTTAACTCTCAGATCCTCTTCGACCTTGATCTGGGTGGCAATACCGGCGTGGTCCGTACCGGGAAGCCACATAGCGTTATAGCCCTGCATACGCTTATAGCGGATAAGTATATCCGGCAGAGTGCAGTCAAGGGCGTGACCCATATGGAGCTGACCTGTAACGTTGGGTGGCGGCATAACGATGGAAAACGGCTTTTTCGTTTCGTCACGCTCAGCGTGGAAGTAGCCGTTTTTCATCCACATATCGTAGATTTTTGATTCTACCTCTTTAGGATCATAAACCTTCGGCAATTCTCTCATAGTAAAAAACTCCTTACAAAAAATAAAACGCCCCGAGACAAAGTCTCAGGGCGCAAAATTACGCGGTACCACCTGAGTTCGCTTAAAAAAGCGCACTCTCTGCCAATTAACGGGGGCAAATCCGCCGCGAACTACATATCACCCGCGGAGCTCCGGAGCGACCTTTCAGCGCACACCGACAGAGCCTTTCACCAACCGGCCCCTCTCTAAGACGGAATAGCGCTTACTTCTCTCCTTCACAGCCTTTGAACATCGTTTATTATATTAAACCTGAATAAATTTGTCAAGCCGTCAATCTACTTTTCACCGTTCCACTCAGAATAAAACCGGTCAAGAAAGCTTATAAGAAAGCTGTGCCTTCCCTCCGCAATGCGCTTTGCGGTTTCGGTATTCATCATATCCTTTATTAGCAAAAGCTTTTCATAGAAATGATTGATCGTCGTCGAGCGGCTTTTCTTGTATTCCTCTGCGTTCATTTCCGCGGCGGGCGGTATATCGGGATCGAACATTGGTCTTGCGTTCGCTCCGCCGTAAGCAAACGCTCTTGCGACGCCGATAGCGCCGATGGCGTCAAGCCGGTCCGCGTCCTGAACGGCCATTCCCTCCAGCGTTTTGGGCTTTTCGGTATCCGTGCCCTTGAACGAAACGGTCCTGATAGCCTCGCAGACCCGATCTAATATTTCATCTGAATAGCCATATTTGTTAAGCAGCATCCGCGCCCTGTCCGTGCAGCCGAATTCTCCGCCTGTAAGCTTATGGTCGTCCACGTCGTGTAAAAGAGCGGCGAGCGATACGATCTCTGTATCCGCGCCCTCTGCTTCCGCGATTTTTTGAGCAAGGCGAACTACTCTCATAGTATGCGCAAAGTCATGTCCGCCGCTGTCTGAAGCGAAAATTTCCGCAACCTCTTTTATCAGCTTATCACTTATCATATCAAAAATCGATGTCGAGATTGATCGTGAAGCTATACTCAGGGAACTGCGCCTCTATATCGCGCTTAATATGCTCGACAAGCGCTTTCCTGTCCTCAATGGAAAAATCTATGATCATATCGAGAATGACAGACTTATTTTCCTTATCGATATAAAAGCCGTGCGTCTGTAAAACCCCGGAATGGCTCATAGCAAGCTCATCGATCGCAGCGCGCATTTTGACCGCCTCGGCGTCAGACGTGTTGATGGAGTAGATTCCCACGCCTGTCATTATTATCCCGTGCTTCATATAGACTTGCTGACTGACCTTGCGCTCAAGCACGTCTATCTCCGCTGCCGTAAGCGTTTCCGAAACCTCAACGTGTACAGATGCGAGATACTTATCCGGCCCGTAGCTGTGAAGTATGAGGTCGTATGCGCCCAATACCCCGTCGACTTCCTTTATCGTTGCTTTGATTTCCTTTAAATACTGTCCGTCGATCCTTTTGCCCAAAATATCGTCGAGGGTTTCAAGCATCATTTCAATACCGGATTTTATAATAAACGCGGAAATAACAACGCCGACGTAAGCCTCAAGGCTGACGCCGAATATCAGGAAAACAACGGCGGAGGCTAAAACGGAGAATGAGAGTATCGCGTCGAAAAGAGCGTCCGAGCCGGAAGCGATCAGCGAGCCGGAATTAACGCTCTCCCCTTTCTTTTTCACATATCGCCCGAGGAAGAGCTTTACCACAACCGCGGCTGCTATTATAACGAGAGAGACTGCGGAGTAGTCCGCGGCTTCTGGAGCGATTATCTTCTTTACTGATTCAATAAAGCTCGTTATACCGGCGTAGATAACGATAAAGGCGACAATGAGCGCGCTCAGGTATTCTATCCTTCCGTAGCCGAGAGGATGCTTTTTATCCGGTTTTTTGCCGGCGAGCTTTGCGCCGATAATAGTAATAACCGAAGAGAGAGCGTCGCTCAGGTTATTGACGGCATCGAGCAGCACGGCAATGGAGCCGGATAATAATCCGACTCCCGCCTTAAATGCCACAAGAAAGATATTTGCTATTATTCCGACAATGCTTGTTTTAACTATCGTTCTGTTTCTGGATTCTTCTGTAACTACAGTATCATTTCTCATAAATGTCTATCACCTTTTGAACGTCGCCGTCCTTATATTTCAGCTTCAGCCCGTTTTCGGCGTCGACAGATACTCTGCCGACCGGCTTAAGAGCGCGAAGCTTATTATAGAATTCGACCTTGCCCTCGTCGTATGCTCCCATATTGTCGGAGCATAGATACACTCCCCCGAGGAGCCTGTTCGCAGTGGCGAGGTTTTTCTTCTGAACCTCGGTTAGCTTTATATTGTCGTCACGGAGGAAGAAGACGTCGGGGTCGGAGAGATAAGCTCTGCCGTTTAGCTGGCGGCGGAAAATGCTCGTCTCAAGCGCCTGCTTTGTGCTGACGCGCTCCCTGTGGATTATCCTCATAAGAGGCTTGTCGTTCCAGTCAAGGCCGACGTCGCAGCTTACGCGGCAGTATTCAACGAGGCCGAACGCCGTCATAACGGGAACGCCGCAGCCGAGAATTGGATGAGAGCCGCAGACTGAGCGCAGAAGCCTCATAGCGCGGATCATCCTGCCCGCTCTCGTCTCCCTCTCGTTTCCGAAGGGAGCAGCTCCGTAGAGAAAATCGAGCTTAACAAGATCGAAGCCCCACTCGTTGAATACTTTATTGAAGGTCTCTGTAATATATGCCGTTACCTCGGGATTATCAATGTCAAGCGAATAGAAGCCGCCCCAGTTAGAGCCGTTGATCCACGGCTCACCGTTGACCTTATATAGCCAGTCCGGATGCTTTTTCGCGAGCTTTGATCCCACGCGGCATACGAAGGGCGCGAGCCAAAGGCCAGCCTCAAACCCGGCTGTGTGTATAGCTTCCGCGACAGACTTCATTCCGTTGGGGAACTTTTTCTTATCTGCCTCGAGCCAGTCGCCTACGTTAGGCTCCCAGCCGTCGTCCACCTGGAAGAGATCACCGGGCTGAAGCACTTTTGAGCAGCCGGCAAGATCCTCGAGAATGGTCTTCTCGCTTATCGCTTCATAGCGGTTATACCAGCTTGAATAGCCCTTGATCTCCCTGTTTGTAATGGGCGTGATCCCCATCTGGGAAAACCAGCGGTCGAATACTGCGTTTTCATCACCATTTGCGAAAAACAGAGTGAAAACGGGATAAGCTCCGCCGCATAATACGCCGCTGCAGTCGCGCTCTACCGTGAGCGTCTCGGATTTTGCATTGTATTTGAACAAGGTGTAACCCGGAACCTCATTGAGAGAGGCGAAAAGGCGGTAAAATGCTCCGTCGCGTATATATCCGTAGCTCTCGCCGTGAGTGATACCCTTTTTATACGGATAGTCTACAAAGTGATAATCCCCGTACCTGTCAAGGTGGAAGCGGTTAACGAGAAGCTTCGGAAGCTTTGTTATTCCCTTTGTTCTCCCATTAACGTCATATTCGGGAGAGTATGTCCACGTTTGAAAGCCGTTCATAAAAATGCGCTCGTTCTTTTTCATAGGCATTTTAATGGTGCCGCAAGCGCTTTTTATCTTTCCGGCTGGCAGATCGAGGATAACGTTTAGAGCTCCTTCGGCGACAGGCCTTTTGCCTGTGAGCGTGGTCAGGCCGTCGGAGGTCTCAACCTCTATCCGATACTCGAAATCAGCCATTTTCAGCATCCCTTTCGTGAAGCTTAGCAACCTCTTTTGATATCTCCTCTACCTTTGCATCGTTAAGAATGAACTTTTTGCGGAACCAGATAAAGGCTATGAACAGGCCGATGATCGGGATAATGGTCATCGTCATACGAAGACCGGTTTTCGCCGACTGCGTTACGCCGATAGAGAAATCGCGTATCTTATCGGAGTCAGTGACCTTTGTCCCCTCCTGAAGATTGTTTACCGAGAGGCAGATCGAAGCAACGAGCGCCGCGATACCGGAGGCAAGCTTAACGACGAAGGTCTGCATCGAGAATATAACGCTCTCATCGCGGCGCTTATTCTTTAGTTCGCCGTAGTCAACGGTGTTCGCGAGGAATACGGTGGTTATAACCGTGAGCATTCCGTTGGCTGCAAAGATAAAGAACGCGGGGATAAAGAGCAGGTAAACGCTGGTCATTATCGTGAAGGAGAGCGCGAGAAGCACGAGATAACCGATGACAGCCATCGCAAGGCAGATATAGAATACCTGCAGGCTCGAGAACTTCTTTCTGAGCAGCGGGTAAAACAGCATCATGCTCAGAACCTGAATTGCGCCTCCGAAGGTATTGAACAGGACGTAGGCGTCGTTCCAGCCTGTAGTTCCGAAGTCATACTTGAAGAAGTAAATAACGAGGTTGGAGGTTATGTAGATTGAGCAGTTTATAAGGACGATGGCGATAGTTACCGTCATTGCCTGGTCGTTCTGAAGGAGAGCCTTGAACATCTTGCCGATGGAGACGGTCTCCATCTTTACGGTGGATTTCTCTTTTATTTTTACGCAGGTGATTATCGTAAAGAGGACGAAGAGAACGGCTACGCCGAGGGCAAAATACTTGAAGCCGACTATCTCGATCATCTGAGCTCCGGCGTTCTCACCGGCGAACATACGGCCGAGAGCGGGAACGACCATCATGGTAACTACAGTGATGATAGCGCTTCCGACGCCGGCGCAGGTGCGGGCAAGTGTCGTGAGGCCCTCGCGCTCTTTACCGCCCTTAGTAAATGCGGGGATCATGGACCAATAAGGAATATCCATCATTGTGTATGTAACGCCCCACATAATATAGGAGACGGCAGCGTACGCAACGAGACCGGAGGCGTCGAGCGTCGGAGGAGCGGCAAACATCAAAAACAGAACTACGGCGTTCGTCAGAGTTCCGATCAGCAGCCACGGGCGGAATTTGCCCCAGCGCGTTTTTGTCTTTGCGACTACAACGCCCATAATGGGATCGTTAAACGCGTCGAAAATTCGCGCGACAAGAAGTATAACGCCCATTGCGATAGCGTTAACGCCCAAAAGGTCCTGGAAATAGTAAAGAACGTAGCTGGCAGAAAGCATATAGACCATATCCTTGCCTACGGCACCGAGACCGTATGCAATCTTCTGCCCTAAGGTTAGGTTTTTCTCCATTGTTTACTTGCCCTCCTTGATTTTAGCTTTGAATTCTATCTCAACCGCTTCAAGTCCAGCGGCCTTGATCCTGAGTATGCCTTTCCCTTCAGAGCCCGCAGTTTTAAGATAAGTGCCGCACATACCGCCCTCGGCTGTAACGCATGCAGGTCCAACAAGCTCTATCTTTCCCTCCGTTTCAAACTCAATGGGAAGCTGAGCATAGGACGCGATGTTATCGTAATCGTCCAAAACTCTTATACGGACGGCGGCCATATCGTAGGTATCGCCCTCTGTTAGCTCGGTTTTGCTCGCTATTGCCTCGATGTGAAGCTTGTTTCCGGGAGCTTTTGTAACGCTCTTAATAAGCTTTCCGCCCTTATAGGCGTCGAAGCGCCATTTCGTAGCTTCTCCGCCCCAGTTGCCGATATATTTCCCGTAGAGGTCTACTCCGTCCTGGAAGCTCATTTTGTATTTCAGCATCGCATATCCGAGCTTTAGCTTGTAGGAAAGCGGCAGATTGCTCATACCGTATTTGCCGGTGGCAACGAGACATTCGCGCATCAGCTTTTCCTTTGCGCCGGTGAATCCCTCCTGCGATCTCAGAAGGTCTCCTATCGTGTCGGTCACGGCGATGGGCCCGTGAGGAAGAGCCTTCCATTCGCTGGGTCTGTATTCGGTAACGAAGTTTCCGTTCTTATAGAGCTTTACCTCGTCGGCGTTTGTAAATATGTACGCCTCACCGGCCTGTCCGCCGGGATAATCGCCGATATCAAACGAGGAGCCGATTTCGAGCACCGCTCCCCTGTCGCCCTGACTTGCGTAAACTGAGGCGGCAAGCTTTGGGTTGCGGAAAAAGTCCATAACGCCGTGATAGCAGATCCTGTCTCCCGAGCCGAAATCCTTGTGGGTATTGTAGTCGAACATACACCAGCCGAAGCAGCCCGCGTGCTCGCCGTCTGCCATTGCGGCGTCGAGCACACGCGCATGGCGAAGCGCATGCTCCTGTCGCTTCATCCAGGGGTCAAAGGATTTAGTCGGGAACATATGCCCGCTATGCTCTGAAATTAAAAAGCCCTTTTCCATATCCGTCGTGACCTTGCTCTTCTGACGGCAGCCCGGAGTTTCCCCGTTGTGGCTGAAATCGTTGAAGGCATAAACGTCCTCAAGAAGGTGTGACTTCTCGATATACCTAACTCCGCTCGTCTGCCGGGTCGGGTCAAGCTCATGAGCTATGGCGTTCGTTTTTTTATAAAACTCGTCGTTATCAACGCTTTCGTTGATCCTTACGCCCCATAGGACTATCGAAGGGTGATTTCTGTACTGCAGTATCATCTCGCGGACGTTTTCGCAGGCCTGCTCCTGCCATTTTCCGTCGCCGATGTGCTGCCAGCCCGGAATCTCGGTAAAGACGCAAAGCCCGAGCCTGTCGCACTCGTCAATGAAATGATGGCTCTGCGGATAATGCGACGTTCTTACCGCGGTGCAGCTGAGCTCCTCCTTGAGTATCCTCGCGTCCTCCCTCTGAAGGCTCTCGGTAGCCGCGTAGCCGATATATGGCCAGCACTGGTGGCGGTTAAGACCGCGGAGGAAGGTCTTTTTCCCGTTTAGATAAAAGCCGTCAGACTTAAACTCCGCCGTCCTTATTCCGAAGGCGGTAGTGTAAACGTCCTCGCCCGCCGTTACCTCGCAGCGGTAGAGGTTCGGCTCGTCAATGCTCCACGGCTTTGCGGCCGAGAGCGAAAACGTAAATTCGCTTTTATTCCCCGCCTCCTCACAGACGAGAGCGCCGTCCGTGTCATAAATCTTTACCGTGATGTTTTCCGCTGTGCCGTTAAGCTTAGCTAAAACCTTAACGGTGGAAAGATCGGGCGTCTGAACGAAGACGTCTTCAATATATGTCTCCGGCCTTATCTCAAGCCAAACCTCCCGGTAAATTCCGCCATAGGTCAGATAGTCGATAACGAAGCCGAACGGAGGAACGGCGCCGTTCTCAGTTGTATCGAGCCTTACGGCGATGGAGTTCTCTCCCTTTGAAACAAGCTCGGTCACATCAAAGGTAAAAGCGGTATAGCCCGATCTATGTGTTCCTGCATGCTTCCCGTTTACAAAAACGTCCGCAATGTGCGCGGCCCCGTCAAAACGGAGAAGGGCGCGTTTTCCGGCAAGGTCTTCGGATATATTGAGCTTTTTGCGGTATCCGCATATCATTTCGTAATCTTCGTTCAGGACGTAATGCAGGGGAAGCTCACGGACCGTATGAGGTATCTTGACCGGAGCACCGGACTCCTTTCCGTTCAGGAAATCATCGGACCAGTTTTCCGTAAATTCCCATCCATCGCAAATACTGTATTTCATGCCGTCGACCTCCTTGCTCATATAAAGGTATTGTACTATTTTAACTAATTTTTTGCAATAATTATTTAAGTATTTTCGCATTATGACGATGGATTTAAAAGAAAAAACGTAAAGTCAAATCCGCCTTGACAATCCGGGGTGTTGACATTAAAATATCTTTGATTTTATTTTTTGAAATAAGAGGAAAACGATATGGCAAAGGAAATGAAAAATAAAGAAATCACCGATATGAACGTTGATTTTGCACAGTGGTATACCGACGTTTGCCGAAAGGCTGAGCTTATTGAATACGCAAGCGTTAAGGGCTTTACCATTCTTCGCCCTTACGGCTACGCCATTTGGGAGAATATCCAGCGCATAATGGACGCCGAGTTCAAGAAAACCGGGCATGTAAACGTGGCGATGCCCGTACTCATTCCCGAGAGCCTTCTCAAGAAGGAAGGCGAGCTTGTAAACGGCTTTGCCCCAGAGTGCGCATGGGTAACCGAGGGCGGCTCTGAAAAGCTTGAAGAAAGGCTTGCCTTCCGCCCCACGAGCGAGACCATGTTCTGCGACCATTGGGCAAACGTGCTTCAGACCTATCGCCAGCTTCCTATGCTCTATAACCAGTGGTGCTCCGTTATCCGCTGGGAAAAGACCACCCGTCCCTTCCTTCGCTCGAGAGAATTCTGGTGGCAGGAGGGTCATACCATACACGAGACGGCTGAGGAGGCTCTCGCCGAGACCGAGCAGCAGCTCAACCTTTACGCCGACTTCTGCGAGAAGGTGCTCGCCATGCCCGTCGTCAAGGGCCGCAAGACTGAAAAGGAGAAGTTCGCCGGAGCTGTGGCCACCTATTCCATCGAGTCTATGATGAAGGATCATAAGGCGCTCCAGTCTGCCACGAGCCATTATTTCGGCGACAAGTTCTCCCGCGCTTACGGCGTTACTTACACCGGACGCGATAATACTCTCAAATATCCCTTTCAGACCTCTTGGGGCAGCACCACGAGGCTTATCGGCGCCGTTATAATGACGCACGGAGATAATAACGGTCTCGTTCTCCCCCCTGCCATCGCTCCCATTCAGGTCGTAGTTCTCCCGATCGCTCAGCATAAGCCCGGAGTGCTTGAAAAGTCCGAGGAGGTCGTCAAGGCTATCGAGGCATCCGGCATCCGCGTAAAGGGCGACTTCTCCGATAACTCCGCCGGTTGGAAGTTCTCCGAGTGGGAGATGAAGGGAGTTCCCCTCAGGATTGAGCTCGGACCAAGAGATATCGAGGCGAACCAGTGCGTAGTAGCAAGGCGCGATAACGGCGAAAAGGTCACCGTTTCCCTTGACGAGCTTGTCGCTAAGCTTCCCGAGCTTCTTCAGAAAGTACGCGACGGCCTTTATGAAAAGGCCCTTGCAAATTTAAACGAGCATACCTATGCTGCCACCGAGGTTTCCGAGGTCAAGAGCATTATGGATAACGGCGGCGGCTTCGTTAAGACGATGTGGTGCGGAAACGAGGAGTGCGAGGGCAGGATGAAGGAGCTCGCCGGAGTTTCGAGCCGCAATATCCCCTTCGCCCAGGAGCACATCGCCGATACCTGCCCCGTATGCGGACAGAAGGCTGACAAGATGGTCGTTTGGGGAATAGCGTACTGATATGAATATTTGCGTTTATCTCAGCGCGCAGGACGGAAAAAGCGAGGCTTATAAGGAAACGGTAAGGCGCTTCGGAAAATTCATCGCCGAGAACGGTCACCGCCTTATTTACGGCGGCAGCAAATCCGGGCTTATGGGCGAGATCGCGATAAGCGCTCTCAACGCCGGAGGCGAGGTCATCGGAGTTGAGCCGGAGTTCTTTATCGAGGCCGAGTTCCAGCTTGAAGGGCTGACCGCGCTTATTGTTACGAAGTCGATGAACGATCGCAAGGAAAAGCTCATTGAGCTTTCCGACGTATTCGTCGCCTTTCCGGGAAGCACAGGCACCCTCGAGGAGATCGCCGACACCGTCTCGATGATAAAAATGGGTATGATTGCGAAAAAGATGATTATTTTTAACTATAACGGCTTTTACGAGCCTTTAAAGCAGCTTTTTTTGTCAATGATATCCGAGGAGCTTATAAAAGAATCCGAGCTCTCAGGCGTTTTATTTGCTGACAGCGAGGCGGAGCTTATGAGCCTTATTAAATCGCTTTAAATAGAATCGGGGTAATTTTCAAGTTACCCCGATTTTTTATCTTTTAACTATTTTATTTTTGAATGAAGCTATGCTATAATTAATTAAAACAATACCCTACGAAAGGGGCGTGCACTATGTCCGGAGAGAAGAAAAAGAAGAAGATAATGGTTATCGGACACAGAAATCCGGATACCGACTCCGTCTGCTCCGCGATAGCCTACGCGTATTTGAAAAACAAAATCTCCGACAGGGCTGAATACCGATACGAGCCACGGAGAGCGGGCGAGATAAATCAGGAGACGAGCTTCGTTCTCGATCTCTTCAATATGCCCGTGCCTAAGCTTTGCACCGACGTTCGCGCCCAGGTCAGGGATATAGATATCCGCGAGGTGCCCGGCGTGGACGGAAAGATGACTATGCGCCGCGCATGGGAGACTATGCGAGATCAGGATATTACCTCGCTTCCGATAACGAAGAGCGACAATACCCTTGCCGGTCTCGTCACCCTTCAAGATATCGCGATGGCTAATATGGACAGCCTTGACCCGAGAACGGTCACAAGCGCTTCCACCTCCCTTGCAAACATACTTGAAACGCTCAAGGGTGAGCTTATAACCGGAGACCCCGAATACCGCTTTACAAGCGGAAAGGTCGTCATAGGCGCAGGAAGTCCCGACGTTTTGGAATCCAGCATGGAGAAGGGCGATATCGTTCTCTTGGCGAACAGGTACGATACCCAGCTCTGCGCTATTGAGATGGAAGCCTCGTGCATCGTTATCTGCGAGGCGCCTGACGTGGCGAAAACGATAGTCAAGCTCGCGAATATGAATAACTGCGCTATTATTACGACGCCCTTCGATACCTATACAGCGTCGTATCTTATAAATCAGAGTATTCCGATCGAGCACTTTATGCAGAGAAACCTTCGCACCTTCTCGCTCAGCACCACGGTAGAGGAAGCGAAAAAGCTTATGAGCTCGGTCAGGTTCAACTACTTCCCCGTTCTCGATAAGGATAACCACTACAGGGGCGTAATCTCAAAACGCAACCTCCTGAACTTAAAGCGCAAGCAGCTTATCCTCGTTGATCATAACGAGAAAACTCAGTGCGTCGAGGGCTACGAGGATGCGGATATCCTTGAGATAATCGACCACCACAGGATAGGCACTCTTGAAACTGGCGGCCCGGTTTATTTCCGCAACCAGCCTGTCGGCTGCACCTCAACGATCATCTATCAGATGTATCTGGAAAACGGAATCGAGATAGAGCCGAATATCGCGGGTATTATGTGCTGCGCTATTATGTCGGATACCCTCGCCTTCCGCTCCCCGACCTGCACGAGACAGGATGAGATAGCCGCCACGGCGCTGGCGAAGATCGCCGGGATTGACGCGCAGGAGACGGCGGCGAAGATGTTTGAGGCCGGAGAGCATATCGCCGATAAGTCTGCCGAGGAGATTTTTTTGCAGGACTACAAGGTATTCGTTCACAACGATATCCAGTTCGGCGTCGGACAGGGCAGCTACGTCAGCACCGAGGGACGCAGGACGGCGAAGGAGATACTTCTTCCCTATCTTAAGGATCTTATGCGGAGAGAGCATATCGATATGGTTTTCTATATGCTTACGAGTGTGCTTGAGAATTCCACCGACGTGATTTGGGCGGGCTACGACGCGGAGAACGTCCTCCGCAAAGCCTTCGGAGTGGAGCCTCAGGACGGATACGTCACCCTTGAGGGCGTCGTTTCAAGAAAGAAGCAGTTTATTCCCGCCGTCATTCGCGCTTTCGAGTCCGGAGACGACGACTAATTAAGGAGATAATAATTATGAGAGCATATGAAAGGCTTATAAAGTACGCAAAGATCTACACCACATCGGACAGCGGAAGCGAGACCTGCCCCTCAACGGAAATGCAGCTTGACCTTGCCCGCATTCTCGTTCAGGATATGAAAGACATCGGTCTTTCCGGCGTCCGGCTCGATGAATTCGGATACGTTTACGGTTATATCCCAGCCACTCCCGGATATGAGAGCAAGGGCTCGCTCGGCCTTATTTCCCATATGGACACCTCGGAAGCCGCGCCCGGAGAGAACGTTAAGCCCGTTATACACGAAAACTACGACGGAAATGATATAATCCTCAACGGCGGAACGGTCATCAGAACTTCGACCTTCCCCTTCCTTAAGGATATGGTCGGAGAGACTCTTATCACTTCCGACGGTACCACTCTTCTCGGCGCTGACGACAAGGCAGGGGTTTCTGAGATACTCACCGCCTGCGAGATCATATTAAACGGCAACGTTCCTCACGGCAAGATCTGCGTCGGATTTACGCCCGACGAGGAGATCGGCCGAGGCGCCGATAAATTCGATATAGAGGGCTTCGGCGCTGACTTTGCCTACACCGTTGACGGCGGAGACGCCGGCGAGATTGAATACGAAAACTTTAACGCCGCCGCCGCGGCAGTTACCGTTAAGGGCTTCTCCGTACACCCCGGCGACGCCAAAAACAGGATGATAAATGCGATTAACGTCGGTATTGAATTCCATAATGCCTTGCCTGCATTTGAGCGCCCGGAGCATACCGAAGGCAGAGAGGGCTTCTACCACCTCGATGAGATAAAGGGCGATATCTCCGGACTTGAGATGTTCTATATTCTTCGCGATCACGACCTTAACAAGCTCGAGGAAAAGAAAGATACTATGCGGCATATAGAGAAGCTTCTTAATGAGAAATACGGCGAAGGTACGGTCAAGGTCGAAATCAAAGACAATTACCGCAATATGATCGAGATGATACGCCCGCATTTCCACCTGATCGATACGGCGAGAAAGGCAACGAGGCTTGCAGGACTTGAGCCGAAGGAGCTTCCTGTCCGCGGAGGAACCGACGGAGCTGTTTTAAGCTGGAAGGGCCTTCCCTGTCCGAATCTCGGCGTCGGAGGCTTTAACTTCCACGGATGCGCTGAATTCGCTACGGCGGAGAGAATGGACAAGGCCGCTGAGATATTAGTTAATATAATAAAGCTTTACGCAGAACAGTAAAGATAAAAGCACTTCCGTTTTTCGGAAGTGCTTTTCTTGTATAAACTTATATTCAACTCTGAGGGGCGCTGTATTCGCCGTACTCGCAGCCTGCGTTGGATACGGCGATACGGTCTACGAGTTCACCCTTGTGGTAGAGCTCTACCCTGCCCTTGCCGTTTCCGCCGTTCCATAGGCGGTTGTGCTTTTTCTTCCCGAAGGGCGATTCGTAATTAATAAGCAGCATATCCGACTTAAGGCAGGTAAGATCCGTTACCATCTTATCACGCCTGTTCCATTGCTCAACGTGCCAGGTAAGCTCATAATCCGTTTCATGGCAGGAGAATTTAGTCTTCGTACCTGTCCAGAATTTTGAGAAGTTGAACTCATATTCCTTGCCCTCGTAATAGAAGGCGCTCAGAAGCTTTCCGTTAAGATTGATCTTCCCTATCTTCGGTCTTCCCCCGCCTATGTCAAAGACGCTGTTTTCAAGCCGTTTGCCCGAAATTTCGCTTACGAGATTGCTGGAGCTTATCCAAAGCCACGGCGACGTAAAATCCCTGCCCCAGTTTTTATCAGCATATCCGTAGCATGTTTCGGGCGAAACGATATAGCGCTCCCCGTTATATGTGACCTCTCCGGAAAACTCGGTTTTCATACCCTCGGCGTGCCAGTACATCTCGAAAAGCTGAAGTCTCCTCATAAGCTTTCCGGCTCCGTAACCGACGTTAAAGGCGATTTTCTTATCGATTCTCAGATTCCACGACATTTCGCCATATTCGCACATCCACTCCGGGTGAGCCTCCGCGTCCTCCTTGAGGACCTGAACGCTGCCGCGTGTTTCGGTTTCGTTAAGGAAGCAATCCTCGGCTTTGATTGAAAACGGAACGCCCCAGTCGACGTCTATCCCGTTCCAGCCGAAAAATCTGTGAAGCTGAACCGCCCGCTTGCCCCATGCTCCACATTTCACCATAAGATATGATGGCTTGAACCAATTTCTCTTGTTTTCCCTAAGCTGGCCGAGAACAGGCTCATCCTCGCCTCTTTCCGGATTACAGAGGAAGAATTCGATAAAAAACGGCTTCTCCTCGCCCGTCTTTTCGTTTATAGCTGTAAAGGAATGCCACCACCAGTCATAGCCGAACTTTCCCATCTGACCGTGAAGCTGGACGGCGTCTCTTTTTATATCATGCTTATTGAACACTTTATCTCACCTCTCAGCATATTTTATCACTGTTTCTTCTCTTTCTCAATTGCTAATTCACAAGTTTCGAGATATAATTAGATGATTTTTCCATTGAGGTATTGGAATGAAGATAAGGGATATCAAAACTCTTTTCAGATCGGGCATTAAAAAGCAAAGATTTATCTCAAGACCTGCAGCATATAACGGCGACTCCGGCCTTGAAGCCCTGATACTTATTGAGGAGGTCGACGCTCCCAAGGTCATACGCGCCGGAGTAAAAGATATTACGATCTCGGACAAGGGGTACTTTTGGTACCAGCTTGCGCTGCGCGAAAAATACTTTTGGCTATCCGCCGCGTTTAACGCCGAGGGCGAGCTCATCGAGCTGTACTTTGATATCACGGGCGGAAACCGCTTCGACGACCCGGACGATCCCGAGTTTACGGATATGTATCTTGACGTCGTACTGACCCCAGCCGGAGATATCCGTGTACTTGACCGCGACGAGCTTGACGACGCTTTACATGAGGGTATCATTTCAGATTCGGATTATTCAGATGCGATACGTCACTGTAACGAGCTCTGCGGATACCTTGAGGAGCGCTGGTTTGAGATCATAGCTCATTGCAAAAAAGCTGCGTCTGACCTTTTGAAAACAATTTAGCATAATCGGAGAAATGAAATGGCGGAGATAGTAAAAATAACAGATTTTAACGCGCCGGAGCTCGACACGTTCGCAAGGCTTACGGAGCGTGAGCTTTTTCACAGTCTACCTGTCGATAACGGCCTCTTTATCGCGGAAAGCCCTAACGTGATACACAGGGCGCTCGACGCGGGCTACAAGCCCGTTTCCCTCCTGATGGAGGAAAGCCACGTTCGAGGGCAGGCAAAGGCAGTCATTGAACGCTGCGGCGACGTTCCTGTCTACGTTTCGACGCTCGACGTGCTTACACAGCTTACCGGCTTTCAGCTTACCCGCGGCGTTCTCTGCGCGATGGAGCGAAAGCCCGAGCCGAGATGGAGGGAAGTTTGCGAAAAAGCGACGAGGATCACCGTTCTCGAGGAGGTCGTAAACCCGACGAATTTAGGCGCGATATTCCGCTCTGCTGCCGCTCTCGGTATGGACGCCGTGCTTGTTACTCCCGGTTCTGTCGATCCGCTTTACCGGCGGTGCGTCCGAGTAAGCATGGGAACGGTGTTTCAGGTACCCTGGGCTCATATCGGCGTTGAGGTCGACGATTGGAGAAAAAACGGTATCCAAATGCTGCACGAGGCGGGCTTTAAAACAGTTGCCATGGCTCTGAGAAACGACTCTGTTAGCATAGACGATAAAAAGCTTATGAGCGAAGAAAAGCTTGCTATCGTTCTCGGAACGGAGGGCGACGGTTTGAAGGACAAGACGATTACAGACTGTGACTACACGGTGAAGATACCTATGAGCCACGGAGTAGACTCGCTCAACGTTGCCGCCGCAAGCGCCGTAGCCTTTTGGCAGCTCGGAAATCATTGATAATTACTAATACTTGGAATACCTCTCGCGCTGAATTTAATAGTAATTGCAAAAGCTCCTTCGCCACTTAAAATGACGAAGGAGTTTTTGCACATTATTTAATTCCTGCATAAAATGGAATGAAGCCTAAAAGGGCTCAAATGGAGGAATAATTTTGGAAAGAAACAGAATGAATGAATCCGCTTCGGATAATATGGAGACCAACTGCGGGTATAAATGCGGACGTTTGCCCGGATGCGCTCCTCTCGCGACGGCGTGGATACCGCCTCAGGCGAATGCCGACACCCGATATGAGGATCCCGTCGACGCACTGACACGCGGCACCCTCTTCCCCGGTCTCGATCTTCCGTTTATGAATACGGTAAACCGCACCAATCCTTACGCCGGAACTCCCCTTGGCGAGGTAATGGCGCTTGGGTTTATGGTAAAGGAGCTCCAGCTCTATCTTGATACCCACTCCGATGACGCGGAAGCTTTCGCGCTTTTAAAGGAAACGCTGAGCCTTTATAATGAGGCAAAGCGCAGATACGTCTCACGTTTCGGATCGCTGACCGTCGGCGATCTCGGCAGTATGGACAGCTATGACTGGGTCGACGGGCCGTGGCCATGGGAATTTCAGGACAGGAGGGCCAGGAGCTGATGTTCAATTATCTTAAAAGCTTACAGTATCCGGTGAAAATAAGGAACACCAACCCGGCGCTGGCAAAGTTCATCATCTCGCAGTACGGAGGCCCTGACGGAGAGCTTGGCGCCTCGCTGCGCTACCTCAGCCAGCGGTACTCTATGCCATACGACTTCGTCCGCGGGCTGCTTACCGATATTGGCGTTGAGGAGCTTAACCACCTTGAGATGGTCGGCTCGATAATCCAGCAGCTTACACGGGATATGACCATAGACGAGGTCAAAAAAGCGGGGCTTGAGGCCTACTTTGTCGATCATACCGCAGGGGTTTATCCCCAATTCGCTTCGGGTACGCCGTGGACTGCTTCAACTATCGCCGTCAAGGGCGATATCATCACAGACCTTAACGAGGACCTTGCGGCCGAGCAAAAAGCGCGAACTACCTACGATAATATTCTGCGCCTCAGCGACGATCCCGACGTAAATAACGTGATACGTTTTCTCCGCGAGCGCGAGATAGTCCACTATCAGCGCTTCGGCGAGGCTTTGGCAAAAACTCTTGAGAAGCTTGATGAGAGAAACGTTTACGCATTCAATCCGAGCTTCGATAAGTAAATAAATTATCAGCGTGCCTTATCATTCAGGCACGCTGATTTTAGATTTCCATATTTCTATTAGCCTGTCAAGAGAATAGGCCGCATTCGCCGGGCTTGTGGACGGGAGCTTTACGGGCTCTATTGCCGTTTCCGTAAAAATATAACGCATATAGAGCTCATAAGCCTTCCCGCCGTTAACATAGATGTTTTCGCCAACCTTTGAGCCGCCAAGTATCGGCCGGAGATCGGCGGGGACGACGTCCTCTATCGTGCTGTCCTGTGAGCCGATTATAGAACAGCTTTCAATAACGTCGTAAAGGGCGATGCGGTTTTTACACAAAAATACCTTTTTGTCTTCTATGCTTTCCGGGCAGGCGCAGCCGAAAACTGAGGATATGACTTTCCAAAATCTGTTTTGCGGGTGGCCGTAAAAGAAGCTAACTTCCCTTGATTTAACGGACGGAAAGCTGCCGAGAATAAGAATACGCGAATCAGGCGCATAAAAAGGCCCGAATCCGTGCTCATGCCTCTCTCTTGTCATATTGCCTCAGCTTCGCAGTACAGGCAGCGGCGCACTCTCTTGCCGCCCTCTTCCCTCTCGGTATAAAGAAAATCCAGCTCTTGCTCCACTCCGGTTATGCAGGCGCGGTTCCTGCAGGCGGGGCCGGGCAGAGTTACCCTCGGCTCATCGGCGTAGTTTTCGCTTCTTAATAGCTTGAGAATCAGCGCCATGCGCATAAGCTTTCCGTTCATGGCCTGCTTAAAATAGCAGGCTCTGGGATCGTCGTCCACCTTTACGCTGATCTCGTTTACCCTCGGAAGCGGGTGAAGTATCGCAAGATCGCTCTTTGCGGTTTTGAGCTTATCGACGGTCAGTATGTAGCTGTCCTTAAGTCTTTCGTATTCATCGAGGTCGGTAAAGCGCTCTCTCTGGACCCTCGTCATATATAGAACGTCAAGTCGCGGCATTGCCGCCTCAAGATCTCTTACCTCTTCGTACGGTATATTCAGCTCATCAAGAACGTTTTTTCTGACGTAATCTGGTATCCTGAGCTCGTCGGGCGATATAAGAACGAACTTTGTGCCCTCGTATCTGCTCATTGCGTTTATAAGGGAATGGACGGTCCTGCCGTATTTGAGGTCGCCGCAAAGGCCGATTGTGAGCCCTTCAAAGCCCCCCTTCTCCCGTTTAATAGTGAGGAGGTCCGCAAGAGTCTGCGTAGGATGGCAATGCCCGCCGTCTCCGGCGTTTATCACGGGAACGCTGGCTGCATTTGCCGCAACAAGAGCAGCTCCCTCTTTCGGGTGGCGAATCGCGATTATATCCGCATAGCAGCTAACGACCTTCGCCGTGTCGTGCACACTCTCCCCCTTTGAGACAGACGAGGCTTCCGCTCCGGCCATCGTAATAACGTTTCCGCCAAGCTCGTACATAGCGGCCTCAAAGCTCATTCTCGTTCTTGTAGATGGCTCGAAAAACAGGGTCGCCAGCTTTTTCCCACTGCATACCCGAGAATACTTATCAGGATTCTCGGCGATATCCATCGCTGTATTGCAAAGCTCATCAAGCTCGCTTACGGAGAGATCAGTTACGTCAATCAGGCTTCTCATTTTTTCTCACCTATCCAGGATTCATCCGAGGGATTGTTGCGGAATTTAATTAGCCTCTCAACGTCGCCGGGCGCGATATAGCCCTCCTCAGCGGCGACTTCAGCTATAACGTCAAAGTTTGTAAGGCTGTGATTTTCAACCTCTGCCTCTCGCAGTCGGTCGAGTCCCTTTTTCATTCCGTAAGTAAAGATAGAGACTATTCCAAGAACGTCTGCTCCAGCCTCGCGGAGAACGTTAACAACTTCAATAACGCTCCCGCCGGTGGAGATAAGATCCTCGACTACGACGACCTTCTGCCCCGCCTCGAGTCTTCCCTCAATCTGATTCTGCCTTCCGTGATCCTTAGCGCCTGAGCGGACGTAACCCATAGGAAGTCCGAGGATATGCCCGGTAATGGCCGCGTGAGCTATTCCGGCTGTGCTCGTGCCCATCAGCACCTCAGCGTCGGGATAGTTTGTTTTAATAAGCTCCGCAAGCCCATTCTCAACGTCGTTTCTCACCTCGGGCGCGGTGAGCGTAAGTCGGTTATCGCAATAAACCGGGCTTTTTATCCCGCTCGCCCAGGTAAAAGGCTCGTCCGGTCTGAAAAATACCGCCTTTATGCTTAAAAGATCCTCCGCGATTTTTCTGCTAAGCTCCATTTTTTCTATCTCCTCAGTCAACAAATTCTCTTATACATCTCTCATAAGCCGCCACGGGATCGCTCGCTGCGGTTATCGGCCGGCCTACAACGATGTAGTCCGAGCCGATTTTCTTCGCCTCGGCCGGGGTCATAACGCGCTTCTGATCGCCCGTATCCCCATCGGCAAAGCGGACGCCGGGAGTGACGGTAAGGAAAGCCTTTCCGCAGGCCTCTTTGACTATACCTGCTTCAAGAGGCGAGCAGACGACTCCGTCAAGCCCTGCGTTCTTTGCCGTCTTCGCATAGTGCATCACAACTTCCCCGATAGGCTCCTTTATAAGCAGATCCCGCTCCATCGCTTCCTGATCAGTGCTTGTAAGCTGGGTGACGGCGATAAGCAGCGGACGGGTGCCGTCCTCTCTGGTAAGCCCTTCGATCGCGGCCTTCATCATTGCGCTCGTGCCGGCAGCGTGGAGATTCGTTATATCAACGTCAAGCTTTGAGAGCACCGCCATCGCTTTTTTGACTGTGTTGGGTATATCGTGAAGCTTAAGATCGAGGAATATCTTATGCCCCCTCGCCTTGAGCTCGCGAACTATGTCGGGGCCTTCGGCGTAATAAAGCTCCATTCCTATTTTAACGAACGGCTTGCGTTCCGTAAAAAGCTCAAGAAAATCCAGCGTAGCCTTCTTAGACTGAAAGTCGCAGGCTACGATAACGTCCTTACCCATTATGCGCTCCTCCTATTATGTCTCTTAAATTATCGATACCGTATTTGTCCATCGCCTTTTCAAGCGAGGCGATAATATCCCGCGAAGCGAATGGGTCAATTAGATTTGCAGCGCCGACCTCAACTGCGGAAGCCCCGGCGAGCATCATCTCTATCACGTCCTCGGCGGAGCTGACTCCCCCCATACCGATCACCGGCACGTCGACAGCCGAGGCTACCTGATATACCATTCGGAGAGCGACAGGAAAGATAGCAGGTCCCGAAAACCCGCCCATTACGTTCGCTATCACGGGTCTTTTGGTTTTGAGGTCAATCCGCATTCCCAAAAGAGTGTTTATAAGACTTATGCCGTCCGCTCCCGCGTCAACGCAGGCCTTCGCTATCGAGACGATATCCGTGACGTTTGGCGAAAGCTTGATAATGACCGGCTTATTCGTTACCTTCCTGACAGCGCGGGTCACATCAGCCGCCGCCTCCGGGCTCGTTCCGAAGCTCATTCCGCCGCCGTGGACGTTGGGGCAGCTCACATTTACCTCAAGCCAGCCGACCTGAGGCTCAGCGCCGAGCTTTTCGCAGGTGGAGGCGTAATCCTCAACGGAAAAGCCGGAAACGTTTGCCATAACGGGTTTATTAAAGCATTTTTTTAATTTCGGCAGTTCCTCTCTTATAACGGCCTCAACGCCGGGATTTTGAAGACCTACGGAGTTTATCATTCCGGCCGTGCATTCGGCTATCCTCGGGGTGGGGTTTCCGAATCTCGGCTCTCTCGTAGTGCCCTTGAAGGAGAAAGTGCCAAGGCAGTTTATATCGTAGAGCTCCGCGAACTCATACCCGTAGCCAAAGGTTCCGGAGGCAGGGATAACGGGATTATCAAGCTCGATCCCGCATAGGCTAACGCTCAGTCTTCCCACAGTATCTCCTCCTTTCGGAATACGGGTCCATCCTTGCAAACGCGCTTATATCCGGAAACCGTCTTCTTCGAGCAGCCCATACAGGCTCCGAAGCCGCAGCCCATACGCTCCTCAAAGCTGAATTCGCCGCTCGTTTTCGTTTTACTATATACCGCTTTCAGCATCGGCGCAGGCCCGCACGTGTAGAAATAGCTGTAAGAATCCGGAAGGGCGTCCGTCGCGAAGCCCTTTATGCCGTAAGACCCGTTGACCGTTGTGACTTTAACGTCGCAGTCGAGCTGAGAAAACTCATCCTCATAGAATACCTCGTCTGCATTATTGAAGCCGAGGATAACGCTGACCTGCTTTCCGGCCTCGCGAAGCTTTCTGGCGAGGAAATAGAGGGGCGGTATTCCAACCCCGCCGCCGATTAGAAGCGGACGGTCGCCGGAATAATCAAGCGAGTATCCATTCCCTAGGCCAGTCAGTATATCGAGGTATTCGCCGGGAAGAAGCCGTGCCATCTGCTCCGTGCCCTTCCCTACGACCTTGAAAATCAGCGTGAGCCTGTTCTCTTCAGCGTCCGCGACGGAGATAGGGCGGCGGAGATACAGTCCGTCAAGGGCTATATTCACAAACTGCCCGGGCTCGATTCCCTCTGTGTTTCCCGAAAGAGTAAGGCGGTAGACGCTCTCGGCGAGCACGTCGTTTGCCTCGATGCAAAAAATCTCTTCTCTCATATAAGCCTCACGAATCAATAGTGGATATCGTAAGCGTCGTCTCCTCGAGTACGTCAAGGAGGACGCGGACGGTATCAAGCGAGGTAAAGAGGGTCGCGTTGTTTTCGGCGGCGCAGCGGCGTATCTCGATACCGTCGGACATCTGATTTGCCGAGTCGATGTTTCTCGTGTTGATGATATATGCGATATGACCCATTCTGATAGAGTCGAGGATCTCGCTTGAGCCGTCGTATATCTTGCGGAGAACGTGCGTTCTGATCCCGTGAGATTTCAGGAAGGCGGCAGTTCCCTCAGTAGCCTCGATGTTGAAGCCGAGGTTATAGAAGCGGCGGATAAGCGGAAGCGCCTCCTCCTTATCCTTATCGGCGATTGTCGCGAAAACGGTGCCGTAGTTCTGAAGATGCATTCCGGCGGCCTGCAGAGCCTTATACAGGGCGCGGTTCAGCTTATCGTCGTACCCTATAGCTTCGCCGGTGGATTTCATCTCAGGCGAAAGGTAGGAATCTATACCCTTTATCTTGTTGAACGAGAAGACGGGGACTTTTACGTAATGGCGCTTTTTCTCCTCAGGATACAGATCGAATATGCCCTGTTCCTTCAGGCTTTTTCCGAGTATGACCTCCGTCGCTATATCGGCGAGCGAGTAACCGGTAGCCTTTGAGAGGAAGGGAACAGTTCTCGAGGAGCGGGGATTTACCTCGATTATATAGACCTTGTCGTCGGGGTCTACGATGAACTGGATATTGTACAGGCCGACGATACCTATTCCGAGGCCGAGCTTTTTCGCGTATTGCAGGATTATCCCCTTGACCTTGTTGGAAATCGAGAACGGAGGATATACGCTGATAGAGTCGCCGGAGTGGATACCTGTGCGCTCAACAAGCTCCATAATACCGGGGACGAAAACGTCTCTTCCGTCACATACGGCGTCTACCTCGACCTCCCTGCCCTGGATATACTTATCGACAAGCACGGGCTTATCTGCGTCTATCTCAACAGCAGATTTCAGATATCTGCGAAGCTGCTCCTCATTGGATACGATCTGCATCGCCCTTCCACCGAGGACGAAGCTCGGACGGACGAGCACCGGATAGCTGATCTCGCTTGCGGCGGCGACGCCGTCGTCTATATTCGTTACCGCTTTGCCGTTGGGCTGCGGGATATTGAGCTCTATAAGAATCTTTTCAAAGGCGTCTCTGTTCTCGGCTCTGTCTATGGCCTCGCAGTCCGTGCCGATGATCTTGACTCCCCTCTCCATAAGCGGAGCGGCAAGGTTTATCGCGGTCTGTCCGCCGAGGGATGCGATAACGCCCTCGGGCTTTTCAAAGTCTATTATGGCCATTACGTCCTCGGGCGTAAGCGGCTCGAAGTAGAGCTTGTCCGCCGTCGTGTAGTCGGTGGAGACTGTCTCTGGGTTATTGTTTATTATAATAGCCTCGTAGCCCTCGCGCCTGATCGTCTGAACGGCGTGAACGGTCGAGTAGTCAAATTCCACGCCCTGTCCTATCCTGATAGGTCCTGCGCCGAGAACTACTATCTTTTTCTTTTCCGTAAGTCTCGACTCATTCTTTACGGAGTCCTCAAGCTGATTCAGATAAGTGGAATAAAGATAGGCGATATACTTTCCGGTATGCAGCGTATCAACCATTCTGAAAACGGGGGTGATACCGTTTTCCTTTCTGAGCGCATATATTTCTTTCTCGTCGGCTCCCCAGACGGAGGCGACGTATTTATCCGAAAAGCCAATTACCTTTGCAGATTTGAGAGTTTTTATATCAAACGGATTATCTTTAAGAAGCTTCTCCATCTCAATAATGCTCTTGAAGCTCTCGAGGAAGAGCTCGGTGATCATCGTCACCCTGTGAAGCTCGGCAATATCGGCTCCTCGCCTGATAAGCTCAAATACAGCGTAGATATTATCGTCGCGGAATTCGGAGACGTAGCCGAAAAGCTCCTCGTTTGTAAATGAGTCGAACTTTGGATGGTGGAAATGGCATACACCGGTCTCGAGAGAACGGACGGATTTAAGAAGGCACTCGGTAAGAGTGGAGCCTATGCCCATAACCTCGCCGGTCGCCTTCATCTGTGTGCCGAGAGCGTTCGTAGCGTCGGCAAACTTATCGAACGGGAAGCGCGGGAATTTCGCAACGATATAGTCAAGGCTCGGCTCGATTGCCGCAGTTCCGCCCGCGACGGGGATATCCTCAAGAGCCATTCCGAGGGCGATCTTCGCGGTAACTCTCGCAATCGGATAGCCAGACGCCTTTGAGGCAAGCGCAGAAGAGCGGGAAACGCGGGGGTTGACCTCGATCAGATAGTATTTTGATGAATTCGGGTTAAGAGCGAACTGCACGTTGCACCCGCCCTCAATCTTTAACTCGCGGATTATTTTTATCGCGCTGTCGTTCAGCATTTTCATATCGTGCTCGGAGAGGCTCAGAATAGGCGCTACGACTATGCTGTCGCCGGTGTGGACGCCGACGGGGTCTACGTTCTCCATACCGCAGATCGTGATCGCGTGATCGTTTGAATCGCGCATTACCTCAAATTCAATCTCCTTATAGCCCTTGACGCTCTTTTCAACAAGCACCTGATGAACGGGCGACATACGAAAAGCGTTCGTGCCTATCTCAATAAGCTCGGCCTCATTATTGGCGAAGCCTCCGCCCGTGCCGCCGAGAGTGAAGGCGGGGCGCAGAACTACGGGGTATCCTATCTTTTCAGCGGCCTTCTTCGCCTCTTCGATATCGTAGGTTATCTCGGAAGGAATAACGGGCTCGCCTATGGACTCGCACATCTCCTTAAAGAGCTCCCTGTCCTCAGCGCGCTCGATAGAACGGCTTGAGGTGCCGAGAAGCTCTACGCCGCATTCCTGTAAAACTCCTTTTTTCTCAAGCTGCATAGCGAGGTTCAGTCCGGTCTGGCCGCCGATACCGGGAACGATGGCGTCAGGGCGCTCATATCTGAGTATTTTGGCGACGTATTCAAGAGTAAGCGGCTCCATATAGACCTTATCGGCTATAGAGGTATCCGTCATTATAGTCGCCGGATTGGAGTTTACAAGTATGACCTCGTAGCCCTCCTCCTTAAGAGCAAGGCAGGCCTGAGTCCCCGCGTAGTCAAATTCGGCGGCCTGCCCGATAACGATAGGGCCGGAGCCGATTATGAGCACCTTTTTGATATCCGTTCTCTTTGCCATCTTTTATTCCTCCTCTGCTTTAAAAGCAGTTTTGTTATCGCATACCGTGAGCATACATTTACCGAATACTTTTTGCCCCTCGAAGGGCGTAGCTCTTCCCATTGAAATAAACTCTTTGGGGTCGATCTCGTATTCCGAATTAAGATCCCAGACGGAAAAGCCGTTATTCGGGATATTGAACCTTTTTCTCGGATTTACGCAGATCAGCTCCAAAAGCCTGTCAAGCGTTATAACGCCGGTTTTTACAAGTCCGGTATAAAGAAGCGGGAACGCGGTCTCTATCCCGACTATGCCGAACGCGCTTTTCTCAAGGCCGCGGCTTTTCTCATCGGCTGAGTGCGGCGCGTGATCCGTAGCTATGCAGTCGATCGTTCCGTCGATTATTCCCCGGATCAAGGCCTCTCTGTCCTCACTCGAGCGTAGCGGCGGATTCATCTTCCATCTGCCGTCCTCTTTGAGATCGTTTTCGTCGAGCAGCAGATAGTGGGGCGCCGTCTCGCAGCTCACGTTCACCCCGTCGGCCTTCGCACGTCTGATTATATCGACGCTTTCCTTAGTGGAGATATGGCAGACGTGGTAAGCGCAGCCCGTTTGTTTTGCAAGTCTGCAGTCGCGCTCGACCTGAGCCCATTCGCTCTCTGAGGATATTCCCCTGTGCCCGTGGGCTTTGGCATAAACGCCGTCGTGGATATAGCCGCCCCGCAGAAGCTCGTTTACCTCGCAATGGGCTACGATAAGCTTTCCGAGGCTTTTAGCCTTCTCCATCGCCGCAATCATCATCTCCTCGGATTGGACTCCCCTCCCGTCGTCGGAAAAAGCAATCACATTCGAAGCCATTGCGTCCATATCAGATAGCTTCTCACCCATTTCACCGACGGTTATCGCCCCGTAGGGAAAGACGTTTATTACGGCGTCGCGCTCGATAATCTCAAGCTGCCTTGAAAGATGCTCTTTTGAATCAGGCACGGGGTCGAGGTTCGGCATAGTGCAAACTGCCGTATAACCCCCTCTTGCGGCGGCGAGAGTTCCCGTTTTTATCGTTTCCTTATAAGAAAAGCCCGGCTCGCGAAAATGAACGTGCACATCGCAAAAGCCGGGAAAAACAGTATATTCATTATCGAGAAAACGGGAAAGAGCCTCCTCGGGAACCGTGGGAGCAAATTCAGGGTATTCTTTCATTGTGACCGTCTTCAGCATAAGAGAAGCCCTCCGGAGAAAAATGCCTTGCCGCAATCTACGGCAAGGCATAACTATGCTGAGTTCGCACTATAGTCAATCTTGCCGATATCGCAGTATCGCCTTAAAGATCTATCGTGTAATAATATAGCAGATTATCGCTTGATTTGTCAACACAATATATTGTACAAAATACTCAGGCTAACTGACAGCATATTTTGCGTTTCATCAAATCAGCAGCCTCTGAAGGGCGCTGCTTGACAACTTTTTTCGCTGATGGTATACTCCACACCATAAATGAAAGGAAGTATTAGCTATGGCCGAAAAAACGATCCCCTACAAAATCTATCTCGAAGAATCGGAGATGCCTAAGTACTGGTATAACGTCAGGGCAGATATGAAGACCAAGCCCGCTCCCCTTCTTAATCCCGCTACGCATAAGACGATGACGGCGGAAGAGCTGTCTGCCGTTTTCTGCGATGAGCTTATCAAGCAGGAGCTTGACAACGACACCCGCGAGTATCCAATCCCTCAAGAGATTCTCGACTTCTATAAGATGTACCGTCCGTCGCCCCTCGTAAGAGCCTACTGCCTTGAAGAAAAGCTTCAGACGCCGGCAAAAATCTATTACAAGTTCGAGGGAAACAACACCTCCGGAAGCCACAAGCTCAACTCAGCCATAGCTCAGGCGTATTACGCCAAAAAACAGGGGCTTAAGGGCGTAACAACCGAGACAGGAGCGGGTCAGTGGGGCACCGCTCTGTCGATGGCTTGCTCTTACCTGGGACTTGACTGCAAGGTATATATGGTCAAGGTAAGCTACGAACAGAAGCCGTTTCGACGCGAGGTAATGCGTACCTACGGCGCGTCCGTTACCGCTTCCCCCTCAATGACGACTGAGGTCGGAAAGAAGATACTTGCCGAGCATCCCGGCACGACGGGTTCTCTCGGCTGCGCTATCTCCGAAGCAGTTGAGGCCGCCGTTGCCCATCCGGGCTACCGCTACGTGCTCGGCTCTGTACTTAATCAGGTAGTCCTGCATCAAAGCGTGATCGGACTTGAGACGAAGATCGCCCTCGATAAATACGGGATCAAGCCGGATATAATTATCGGCTGCGCAGGCGGCGGCTCCAATCTCGGCGGGCTTATCTCCCCCTTTGTGGGCGAAAAGCTTCGCGGTGAGGCGGATTACCGCATTCTTGCCGTTGAGCCCGCCTCCTGTCCCAGCTTGACCCGCGGCGTTTTTGCCTATGACTTCTGCGACACCGGTATGGTATGTCCCCTTGCGAAGATGTACACTCTCGGAGCCGACTTTATTCCCGCCCCCAACCACGCAGGAGGGCTCAGATACCACGGTATGAGCCCCGTTCTCTCCCAGCTCTATCATGACGGATATATGGAGGCCATATCAGTCCCGCAGACGAGGGTATTTGAGGCTGCCCAGAAGTTTGCGAGAGTCGAGGGAATCCTTCCTGCTCCCGAATCTTCACACGCTATTTGCGCCGCAATCGACGAGGCTATGAAGTGCAAGGAGACGGGCGAGGAAAAAACGATCGTATTCGGTCTCACCGGAACGGGATATTTCGATATGGTCGCCTACGAGAAATTCAACGACGGAAAGATGGACGATTATATTCCCACCGACGCAGAGCTCGCCGCGAGCTTTGAGAAGCTTCCCAAGATTGATTGATGTATTATTTTTCACACATAAGATTACCGGCAGGGTCACTTATCCCATGCCGGTAATTACTTTTCAATTTATTTTATTTCGAGAGCTTGCGGAACAGGAAGAGAACAACGTCCGCGCGGGGGCAGTCGATCTTGGGGCTGACCTCGAGATCTATGCCGTCAAGAAGACCCTCGTCCTTTGCCCAGGCGCCTGCGACCTGATACCAGCCGTTGGAGCCTGCTCCGACGGTCCTGTAAATGAATGTAATTATATGCGCCGTGGAGCAGGTTTTGTCAGGCGAGAAATGTGTGGCGTCCGTGCCGTTCGTTATCCCCTGTTCGACTGCCCATAGAACGGCCTTGTAGTAGTATTTGCCGCTGCTGACGTCCTCAAAGGGGTTATTCGTCGTCTTAGGCTCCGGGCAGCCCATAGCCCTCCAAAGGAAGGTCACGGTCTGGCCGCGGGTAACGGTCCTGTCAGGTCCGAAGTGGTTGGCGTTCACGCCGTTCGTTATCTGCGGGTCTGCATAGAACGCCCACAGAACGGCGTCGTAGAAAAGATCGCTCTCCTTCACGTCTACGAACGGGTTTTCCTTAACTTCATCGTCAAGTATATAGGTGCGCTGTATAGTAAGCTTTCCGTCGCCTGTCATGATCTGAGCGCCGCCGCCGTTCAGCTTTACGTTAAGCTTTGAAATATGGGAGAAGGAACATCCGCTTGCTGGAACAAGCGTAATGTTAAGAATATACGCCTTGCCCTTTACGAACTTGTCGCTTGAGGTGAGCTTTTCGCTCGTCTGATCGTCAAACCACAGCACCTGCTGAACGGAGTATTTCGCGCCGGCGGGAACTGTGGCGGTAAAGCTCGGCTTCTCTCCCGCCTTTGGCTCGGTTACGGTGACTGAAACGTCTGTTATTTCGGAGACTTCTGCTTCCAGTGTCCAGTCGATAATGACTTCTATAACTTCTCTGGGATCCTGCTCGTAGGCTTTGTTAACGACTGCAGAGCTGCGGTTGACCGTTGCGGAAACGGCAGGGTTATCTGAGGAATTAACGGCAAATGCATATCCGTCCTTTGCTTTAACCCAGATGCTTGCGCGGTAGCTGTGGCCGGCCTCGAAAACGTCGGAGTACATCATCTCCTTGCCCGAGTCCAAATCATACCAGTCGATCTCGTTATCTTCCGTATTATAGGCTTCGTATCCGGCGCCGCTTACCGTGGCGCTGTAGTTGGGCTTTTTGCCCACTTCGGGAACGGTTACTCCGGTGATAGTGACGGAAGAGACGGTTGCGGCAGGGAGCTCAAAATCACAGGTAACCTCTATGATTTCCGAAGGATCCTTTTCATAGGCCGTGTTTACTGTTGCTCCAAGACCGTTGACCGTAGCGGAAACGGCAGACTTGCCTCCGCTTACGGCAAAGCCGGTGTCCATTTCACACTCAAGCCAAACAATAACTCTGTAGGTGTGACCCGCGGTAAATTTATTGCCGGCGGCGAGATATTTTCCGGAGGTTACGTCGTACCACTCAACCGGCGTCTCTCCGGACCAAAGACCGTAATAATCAGCATACTCGCCTGTAATACCGACGGAAAAAGATGGCTCAGAGTCGGCAGCGGGCGTATTGACCGTCAGAGAGACGCTGCTGATTATCACTACGGCCGAAGCCATCAGCGGCACAAATGACATAAGTATCATCGCCGCAAGCAGGATACTGATAAGCTTTTTCTTCATTTGTTAAATCTCCTCTATTGTTTTTTTATTCCTCATAATCCGGCTCGAATAATTCATCAAGCGTTTTGCCGCCGTTGAGCTGCATTTCCGGTGAATAATCGCTAATTTCAAATCTGACTATCTGCCCTTCGTCCGTTATAAAGTCAAGGAAGGTCTCCTTATCCGTCTGGAAGGGTCTGATGGACTGACCCTTCTCTAAGTAGTAGGCCCCTTCCGACGGATTGGCTGCAGCGTACTCTCCGCTCTCGCGGACGCGGCACCAAACGCCGTCAAGGTCAAAGGCCCCGCTCGCAAGCTCGGGAAGACCGTCTTCGCCTATCTGCCAATAGGCATATGGAATAAGAATAACAGATTCGGTAAACACCGGATCATTCGTGTACATCCTGACCCAGCCCGGGTCAAGCGGCGTATCCGCGCTTATAGCAAGCTCGATATAGTCATCGTTAAGCTTGACTATCCCCGACTCTGTGACCTCATATACGTTAGTCAGCATTGAGGCGTCGCCCGTCGGTATCCTGAGATAGATAAAGTATCTATCCCCTGCCGCGCAGAGCCAGCATTCAAGCGGAGGAGCATACAGCTCTTCTATAGCGGTTTTGCCGCTTTTGCCGACAAGCCTTGCTTCCCAAAACGCCTCATTTACGTCTGCCCCTGCGTAATAATGCGTTGTGACTCCGAAATCACTTGCCCCAATATAATACGTCGTATCGTATTCCATCGGGAGAAGCCAGCTATCGGGCGAGGTCGAATAGTAGGTCCTTACAAGCTGCGGATAAGCGGAATAAGGAATGGTGATATGCTGCCCGCCCGGCTCATTATTGAGGATATACTCATCGGCAAAGATGTGCACGCATCCGCAGCCGAGACTGAAGGAGATATTCCCGTCCTCGTCCTCGATACTCATGCGGATGAAATCTTCCATACCGTCGTAAAACGTCTGTTCCGGGTAGGCGTACCTGATCTCAGAAGCAATCAGCGCGGGAAGAACATCGATATTGTTGAAAGCATCGGAAAACTCAAGCTCAGCCCCGGTGGCGGCGTCGATATTATAAGCCCTGATTTCCGTGAGCTCGCGGTCTTGACCTGCGTCGTCATACCGCCGCGTGCGCTCATAAAAGGAGACGATTGCGCTGTCTGCACGCGTCACGATAGCCTCGGTCGACTCGTATAGCTCCTTGAACTCAGAGGCTGAGCCGAATCTATCCCATGCGCCCTGAGCTCGTTTATAGCTTTGGCTGTTTATATAGTCCAGCGTTTCCTCAAGCTTTTCACAGCCGTCGGGCATAAAGTATTCACCGAAGGAGGTCAAGTATCCGAGCTCTATGCTCGGCCAAGAGACAGAGCCCCAGCCGCCTGAAATCTCTTTTGCTTCATATTCCGAGGCAACGGAAACGTCTATGATCCCCGGAACTGACGCGCTTCCTCTTCCAAAGAGGAGCACGAGGGCTTCCATCGCATCATAAGGCAGGAAGTTATTCTGATTATCCGAAGCGTAAATACTCTCGCCGGAGGCATATTCGACTGTAAGAGTCGCGCCGTAGTCATCCGGCAGGCCGCTGACCTCATAGCTGTAGCCGTTAAACTGAGCAAGATCATATTGCTTGATTATCGACTGCAGCTCGTCCATAAAGCTTTCATCAACGGAAAGTGATCTCGTCTCCCACTCCCAGTCCCAATTCATAACGGAGTATTCGCCCGTGATCTCTCCGTTTTCAGCAACGGCTTTGAGTGAATAAATCATATTCCCGAGTATTCCAGGCTCCGAGACATCCATTGTTGAAAACCGGCAGGAAAACTTAACGATCTCGGTAGATTCAACGCTTTTCGGAGCGTTGGGATCCGAGCTGTCTATAGCCCCTCCGTCGATCGGTCCGTCCGGATCAAGCGCGGGCTTCGGCTCAGGCTTTTTTGTCGGCTCCGGCTCAGGCTCGGGGCTTTTAGCGGTGCAGCCCGCAAATAGCCCGGCCGAAAGAACTATTATCAAAAGTATGGCTAACACTCTGTCCATATCATTTTCAGCTGAGTATAGTCTTGCCGTCTGTAAAGCTGTCAGGCATCGTCGTTACTCCCTTTTCGAGAAGCGGGAGATACCACGTATCGTAATAAAGCGGCATCATATCTCTGTAAAGGCAGCCGGAGGTGTCGCCTTCCTTAACGTCATCCCACGTTGTTCCCCACGGGCGGAGATAAATATGATATGTAAAGGATTCGGTAGAATAATAGGGATCTACGTACTTGCCCGCTATCTCGATCATATCGTCAAAGTGAGAAACGGTTGATGCGCCGGCGTCAACTACCCAGTCGCGGGCAGCGATAGGCGCAGCATTTATCTCCCAGTTAGTCAGCCAGCTTCCGGAATCGAAGAAGGAGCCTGTGTCGGATACCATTTTACCGTGCGCGTCGGTACCCGGCTCAAAGGTCAGCCTGCAGTTCACAAGCGCGCTTGAGCGGCTGGTCTCGGTATCCCAAAGGGTAATAATACCGGTGCCGTCATAATATACGTTGATTTCAGCATAGGCATCCCAAGCTATATCGTTAAGATTCTCAAAAACACCAGTGCCGTCGGTGACGCACCACCAGCCGTACCATTCGCCCTTCCACCAGTCATAATCGTTTGACGTGGTAACAGGCACATCGGTAGTGCCGGGCTCATCAGTAGTGCCGGGCTCTTCGGTAGTGCCGGGCTCGTCAGTAGTCGCGGGATCTTCAGGCTTAGCCTCGGCTATAGCCGCCAGATCGTCGGGGTTTGTGGGCTCAATGCTCGCGAGGATCGCCTTAACGTCGGCGTCGTCCAGGCTGATGCTGCCGTTGCCGGTCTCGTACATAATGCTGATCTGATACTGGATCTTGCCCGTATCCTCATAGAGGAAAATGTACTTATAACCGAGGCTCGTGCCCTTGAAGCCGGTCCAGGTGTGATCGCCGGAGACGACTGTGTCAAGAGCTTCAACGTCCTCATACCAGCTCTCGTCGGTCGCCATGAGCGTAGTGCTCGCGCCGCCGTAGCTTATCTGAACGTTCGGCTTCGTAAAAAGATCCCAGTCGTCTTCTCCGCCCTTGGATATTGTCAGCCTGTTCGGGTTCATCTCGTTGGGATCGTCGGAGAATACGTCGTGCTGCGGAAAAGCCTTCCAGCCTTCGGGTACAAGCGCCTTAAAATTGCCGGTATCGTAATACTCGCCAGTCACTTCGCCGCTCTCGGTGCCTTTCCCATCCTTATCGTCCTTATCGGTCTTGGAGGTCTTCGGAGAATCGTCGTCATCGTCTCCCCCTCCGGTGGATGTGCCTCCACAGGCCGCTATAGAAAGTACGAGCAGCAGGGAGAGCAAAATGCAAAGCAGCTTTTTCATAATATCGTTCCTTTCTTTTTAATGATTTGAGAATAAATTGCTTATAAATCTATCATAACAGACAGATTAAGAAAATTCAAACCAATTATTTAAAATCGCAGCACAAAGTTATGAAAATTTTTCTTGACAATGATTAAAAGCTGTGGTATTATAACGAGGCTTGAGAAACAAAGCAAAGATTTGGGGGCGTAGCTCAGCTGGGAGAGCGCCTGAATGGCATTCAGGAGGTCAAGAGTTCGATCCTCTCCGTCTCCACCATATAAGGTAGCAGATTTTGATAGAAAGTCTGCTACCTTTTTCCTATGTAAAAATGCCATTGAAGTTTAAGTTTCGCTGTTATACTATTAAGCATAGCATTTGGAACGCGTAACGAGGATAACGAAGTGGGAAGACGTTGTATTAAAGGAATTAATGACTTGGCTACAACCCATCCTGAAATAGCAAAGGAATGGTACCAGCCTGGAAATGGAGAACTTACTCCATTCGATGTCACTTACGGAAGCGGTAAAAAAGTAAAATGGATATGCCCTAATGGGCATATATATTCTGCAACGATATTACACAGGACAAATGGTGGTACAAATTGCCCAATATGTAATTCTGGACGGCAGACATCATTTGCTGAACAAGCTGTTTATTATTACGTTAAAAAGGTTTTTCCTAATGCGATCAATCATTATAAAGAAATCTTTACTAACGGCATGGAACTCGATATATACATTCCTGATATTAAACTTGGCATCGAGTATGATGGTGTATATTGGCATAAAAAGGCAAATACCTATGAACGAGAAAAGAGAAAACACGATATTTGTAGAAAAAACAGAATTAAGCTTCTCCGCATACGAGAAGGAAAAATAGAAGATAATAAGTTTCCAGCTGCAGATTACAGTATTTTTTTGCCCGAAGGCGAAAAAGGTACAGATGCACTAAACCATGTTATTCAACTGGTATTAGCAGAGATTGATCCTCAAAGTAATTCTTGGACGAGAAAGAATCCATACCACTTCTGGTCAGATGTAAATGTAAACGTAGACAGAGATAAATATGAAATCCTTGCATATTTGAATACCCCTGTCGAAAACTCTGTTTTCGATATTGCACCTGAATTAATTACAGAATGGGACTATGAGAGAAATGGTGAACTCAAACCAGAAATGATAAAAGCAGGCTCCTCGATATCAGCAAATTGGATTTGTTCAAAATGCGGTTATCGATGGAGCGCTCAAATTGGTCATAGAGCTATCAATCATACGGGCTGCCCTAAATGCGCTGGCTTCGTTTTTGAGAAGGGCGTTAATGATTTAGCAACCAAGAACCATGAACTTTTAAAAGAATGGGATTATGATAAAAATACCATAGAGGGGCTTGACCCGACCGAAGTCCAATATAACAGCTCAAGGGAAGCGCATTGGATTTGTAGTAAATGCGGCAATAAATGGGTCGTTGGCATTCGTAATCGTAGCGTTGACGGCAGAGGATGTATCAAGTGCGGATACAAGGATGCTCAAAAACATAAAAATGAAAGGAAGCTTAAAGAGAAAGGGTGTATAACCGATCCGCTATTGTTGAAAGAATGGGATTACGAAAAAAACGCCACCATTGGCCTTGACCCGAAACTACTTTCACCAGGCAGCAATAAACCGGTATATTGGATTTGTTCTACTTGTGGCCACAAGTGGATGGCACCAATAGCACGTCGGAGTAAAGGCGCAGGATGTAGAAAATGTGCTGATAAAGCTAATCCTAACTTGCTGAAACAACACCTAATTAAAAAAGGGCATGGTTTAACCGAGCCATCTCTTCTGAGGGAATGGGATTACGATAAAAATGAAAAACTGCCATCGGATTATTCTTATGGTAGCGGGGAAAAAGTGTTTTGGATTTGCTCAACTTGTGGGCATTCTTGGCAAGCCACTATAAACTCACGCCACAGAGGTGCCGGATGTCCAGCTTGTGCAGGCAATATTGTGGTACCAGGTAAAAACGATCTTTTAACTATGCGTCCAAGTCTTGTTGCCGAGTGGGATTATTCTCGAAATGGAAACTTAGTCCCGGAATCTGTGTCCTATTCATCAGGAAAAAAGTATTGGTGGATATGTCCGGAAGGACATGATAGTTATCTTGCTTCACCGGGGCATAGAATAGTTGGAACAGGCTGCCCAATATGCGGAAAGCAGAAAATATCAATAAAGCAAAGCAAAACAGTTGAACAATTATCACTTGGAGGAATGTATATTAAAATTTATAAAGCAAAGCAAAACAGTTGAACAATTATCACTTGGAGGAATGTATATTAAAATTTACCCGAGTGTAAAACTGGCATCTCAGGAATGTGGAGTATCATCGAGTGCAATCTGCCATGCAATTAAAAATGGAACTGTATCCGCAGGATATAAGTGGAAATACAGTGAATAATGATTGTCGAGGAGGATTTCATTACCACCCTTCAATCACCGGCAAACGCCTATGATTTCGGTGATTTCAAGTTCTGATGTCTCGCGAGAGCTACCCATAATGCGCGATGCACCCCCCTGACGGAAAAGTGCACCCCCCTGGAAGTCATTTGCACCCCCCTACGCAAATTCTATCCAAATATGATTGCTTTTCCAAAAAACCTGTCACTTGCGTGACAGGCTTTTTCTTATATAAAAAGCTTCACTGCTTTTTGAGCAGTGAAGCTTAACTATTATTCCTCGGTAAGGCGGCGCATTATTTCCTGATATGCGTCCTCAACTCCGCCGAGGTCGCGGCGGAAGCGGTCCTTGTCGAGCTTCTCACCCGTCTTTACGTCCCAGAAGCGGCAGGTATCGGGGCTGATCTCGTCGGCAAGAATGATCTTTCCGTCGGGAGTGCGGCCAAACTCGATCTTGAAGTCAACGAGCGTAACTCCGAGCTTCAGCATAAAGGCCTTGAGAAGGTCGTTTACCTTAAACGCGAGAGTCTTGATGGTCTCGATCTCCTCGCGGGTCGCAAGCTTAAGAGCGACGGCGTGATACTCGTTCAGAAGCGGATCGTCGAGGTGGTCTGACTTAAGGGAGAACTCTATCGTGGGCTCGTCGAATACGATACCCTCCTCTACTCCGTAGTTGGAAGCAAAGTGACCGGCGGAGATATTGCGGATGATGACCTCGAGGGGAACAATCTGCACCTTTCTGACAACGGTATCGCGGTCTGAAAGCTCCTCAACGAAGTGGGTGGGAACGCCGTTCTTCTCAAGATACTGCATAACGAGATTTGACATCTTGTTGTTTACAACGCCCTTGCCGGCGATTGTGCCCTTCTTCGCCCCGTTGAACGCGGTCGCGTCGTCCTTGTAGGAGACTATGCAGAGTGCGGGATCGTCGGTTGCGAATACCTTCTTAGCCTTGCCCTCATAGAGCTGTTCGCGCTTTTCCATTGTAATGTACCTCACATTTCGAAATATTCATCCCTGCCGGCGCCGACGGAGACGTATTTTATTTTTGAGCCAACGGCTTTTTCAATGAACAGAACGTAATCCTGAGCCTCTTTCGGAAGCTCAGAGAAGCTTCTCGCCTTTGAGATATCGCATTTCCAGCCCGGGAGATAATCGTAAACCGGCTTCGCCGCGTCGAGCTCCGGACCGGAGGGGAATTTATCGGTTCTTTCTCCGTCGATATCATACGCGACGCAGACGGGGATCTTATCAAGATACGAGAGCACGTCGAGCTTTGTGAGCGCAAGCTCGTTAGCGCCCTGAACGAGAACGCCGTATTTTGATGCGGGAACGTCGAAGCCTCCTACCCTTCTCGGGCGGCCGGTCGCGGCTCCGTATTCGCCGCCGGCCTCTCGCAGCTCGTGCGCCTCGTCGCCGAAAAGCTCGCAGGTAAAGGGTCCCTCGCCTACGCAGCTTGAATACGCCTTCATAATTCCGACTACGTTATCAAGTCTCTCGGCCGGTATGCCGGCGCCGATCGGTGCGTAAGCCGCGATAGTGGAGGACGAGGAGGTATAGGGGTAAATGCCAAAGTCGATATCTCTCAGCGCGCCGAGCTGAGCCTCGAACATAAGGCTTTTGCCTGATCTGACGGCCTCGGTAAGATACTCGGTGGTGTTCTTAACGTAAGGCAGGAAGCGCATACCGTACTGCATAAGCCAGTCGTACATCTCCTCGGCGGAGACGGCCTCGTGCTTATATCCGCCGCTGACGGTAAGGTTTTTCCACTCGACTATATCGCGGAGCTTATCGAAAAGCAGCTCAGGGTGCCTGAGGTCGCCCATTCTGAGGGTCTTCTTCATATACTTATCCGCGTAAACAGGGGCTATGCCGCGGCGGGTCGAGCCGAATTTCTTATCGGCGAGGCGCTCCTCCTCAAGTATGTCCATCATTTTATGGTACGGCATACAGATCGTGGCGCGGTCGCTTATTACGAGATGCTCGGGCGTTATCTCGATGCCCTGCTCCCTTATCGCGGCAATCTCCTTCGTGAGGTGCTCAACGTCGACCACCATTCCGGGGCCCATCACGTTTACGGTATTCTCGCGGAAGATGCCGGAGGGCAGCAGATTAAGAATAAATCTGCCCCTGTCGTTAATTACGGTATGACCGGCGTTGTTGCCGCCCTGATAGCGCATTACGATATCAAATTTCTCGCTCAAAAGGTCGACCATCCTGCCCTTGCCTTCGTCGCCCCAGTTGATTCCAACTACTGCAGTAAGCATAATCCGTTCTCCTTATACTGTTATCTCATCCTCCCGGCCGATAAGGTCGGGATTTTTTGTAAGCGCAGGTCGCGCAAAGTCACGCAAAAACTCCTCTGTCTGCAGCGGCGCGCAGCCGACAAATTTATTAAGGTCGAGGACAGTCTTGAGACTCTCCTCCGTGAGGCCGAAGCGCTCGTCAGAGAGAAGGCTCTCCAGAAGATCGTTATCCTCGCCCTCAAGCTTGACCTTCGCGGCGGCCTTCTGCGAATACCGCCTTATCGCCTCGTGCAGCTCCTGCCTGTCTCCCCCGCGGCTCACTGCGTCCATAAGAATGTTCTCGCTCGCGATAAAGGGAAGCTCCTCTTTCAGGTGCTTCTCCATCACCTTCGGGTATATCCTGCCGCCCTTGATAACGTTTATCGCTATATTGAGTATGGCGTCCGTCGCTAAAAAGGCCTCCGGGATCGCGATGCGGCGGTTTGCCGAATCGTCCAGCGTGCGCTCGAGCCATTGGCTCGCGGCGGTATCGGCAGCGTTTTTCGCGTCGTTCAAAACGTAGCGGCTGAGCGAGACTATCCTCTCGCAGCGCATGGGATTGCGCTTATACGCCATCGCCGAGGAGCCAATTTGATTCTGCTCAAACGGCTCGTCAAACTCCTTCATATGGGCTAATAGCCTTATATCGGTCGCCATCTTGGAGGCAGACTGGGCGATCCCGGCTAAAACGTTCAGCACATAGGAATCGACCTTGCGGGAGTAGGTCTGCCCTGATACGGGCATACAGGCGTCAAAGCCCATCTTCTCCGCTATCTTCTTTTCAACGGCCTTGACCTTATCTGTATCGCCGTGGAAGAGCTCAAGAAAGCTCGCGCCCGTTCCAGTTGTGCCCTTGCAGCCCAAAAGCTTGAGGCTTGCAGCCTCATAGTCGAGCCTGTCGAGGTCCATCAGAAAGTCCTGGAGCCAGAGCGTCGCCCTTTTTCCGACAGTAGTGGGCTGGGCTGCCTGGAAGTGGGTATAAGCGAGAGTCGGAACGTTTTTATGCTCCTCGGCAAAATCGGTAAGGACGGAGACGAGGCCCAAAAGCAGGGACTTTATCTGAATAAGCCCGTCGCGCATCTGGATAACGTCGGTATTATCTCCGACATAGCAGCTCGTTGCGCCGAGGTGGATTATCGGCTTTGCCTTCGGGCAGGCTTCGCCGAAGGTATGGACGTGCGCCATAACGTCGTGCCTGAGCTTTTTCTCGTATTCCGCGGCCTTTGCGTAATCGATGTCGTAAACGTGCTCGCGCATCTCCGCTATCTGCTCGTCGGTTATGTTCAGACCGAGCTCCTTCTCGCTCTCGGCAAGGGCGATCCACAGCTTGCGCCAGGTGGAAAACTTGAAATCGGGAGAGAAAATGTACTGCATCCGCTTCGTAGCGTACCGCGAGCAGAGCGGGCTTTCATAGGTGTCCTTCATAAAAGGTCCTTTCGTAAATGTATTTTTTATTCAACGGTTACTGACTTCGCGAGGTTTTTCGGCTTGTCGATATCGCAGCCGTTCTCTTTCGCTATGTAATAAGCAAAGAGCTGGAGCGGAATTATCTCCGGCACGGCGGCGAAAAGCGGCTCGGAATCCGGCACGAAAACTGCGTCGTCGGCAACGTGGAATATCTTGCCGTTTCCCTCGTGCGCCACGGCGAGAACGGTGGCTCCCCTCGCCTTCACCTGCTCGATATTCGAGAGCGTCTTTTCAAATAGCTCGTCGTAGCAGCAAAGAGTGATTACTAAAGTATCCTGCTCGATAAGGGCAATCGGACCGTGCTTGAGCTCTCCGGCGGCGTAAGGCTCGGAGAATATGTAAGATATCTCCTTGAGCTTCAGAGAGCCTTCGAGCGCCACCGCGTAGTCGATGTTTCTGCCGATAAAGAAAACGTCCCTGTGCGAGGCGTACCTCTTTGCGAGATAGGAAATATGTGAGTTTAAATCGACGGCGCGCTGGACCTTGCTCGGAAGCTTTAAAAGCTCTCCGATAAGCTCAGCGTACCTCTCCTTCGTTATGCGGCCGAGCTTATCCGCCGCGAAAACCGCGAAAAGGCCGAGGACCGCGACCTGTGTAGTATAGCCCTTCGTCGTTGCGACGGCGATCTCCGGACCCGCCCAGGTGTATATCCTGTAGTCAGCAAGCCTTGCTATCGTGCTTCCGACGACGTTTACAATCGCAAGGCTCTTCGCGCCTCTCTCCTTGCACTCGCGCAGGGCGGCAATGGTATCCGCAGTCTCGCCGGACTGGCTGATAACGATAAGAAGGGTGTTTTCGTCGATGATCGGATCGTGATAGCGAAGCTCGCTCGCAAGCTCGACGGTAACCGGAATCCGGCAGAGCTTTTCTATAACGTATCTTCCGACGCAGCCCGCGTAATACGCAGAGCCGCAGGCGGTGATGACTATCCGCTGAACGCCGTCGAAATAGGAATCGGGGATGTCGTCGAGGACTATCCTCCCGTCCTTGATCCTGGGCTCAAGGGTCGAAAGAATGGCGCGGGGCTGCTCCATTATCTCCTTGAGCATAAAATGCTCATAGCCGCCCTTCTCCGCCGCCTCGATATCCCAAATAACGCGGGAGGTTGACTTTTCGATTTTCTTTCCGGAGGCATTATAAATATCAATCGAATCAGCGGTCAGAACGGCGACCTCGCCGTCGTCAAGGTAGATGACGTTTCTTGTGTGAGCGACGAGAGCCGTTACGTCCGACGCGAAATAGTTTTCCTTAACGCCGATGCCGAGTATCAGCGGGCTTTTCTCACGGACGGCGACTATTTTGCCGGGATGCTCCGCGCAGAGGACGCCGAGGGAATAAGATCCGTCGAGGCGGGACACCGTCTTCATAACGGCCTCAAGAAGGTCGCCCTTGTAGTAGAGGTCAAGAAGATTAGCGACGATCTCGGTATCGGTCTGGCTCTCAAACTTATAGCCCTTCTTCTCAAGCTCGTCTTTAAGAACGGCAAAATTCTCGATTATCCCGTTATGCACTACGGCGAACATACCGTCGTTTGAAACGTGGGGGTGGGCGTTCACGTCGTCGGGAGCTCCGTGCGTCGCCCAGCGGGTATGCCCTATTCCGGACGTTCCGGACAGTGTCGAACCGTTATCTGTCTTATCGCAGAGGTTTTTTATCACGCCGCGGGTTTTAACTACGCTGATGAGGCTGCCGTCCTGAACGGCTATGCCGGCTGAATCGTAGCCCCTGTACTCAAGCTTTTTCAGCCCGTCCAGCAGGATGGGCGCAGCAGGCTGAGCGCCCGCAAATCCAACGATACCGCACATATGGCTAAATCTCCCTTCAAGGTCAATTTAAGGAAAATCAGTTAAATAATCTTACAGATTAGTATTATAACCAAAACCAAAAGCATTTGCAAGGCGCAAACTACATAATAATCAAGATTTTGGGGCTCTATACCGCATACTTATCAACATATGCCGCTCACTGCTTTTGTATTTCGTATAGCTTTTTATAGATACCGTTCTTCTCCAAAAGCTCCTGATGAGTTCCGGACTCCCGTATCTTGCCCTTGTGCATAACGTGGATGCAGTCTGCGTGCTGGATCGTGCTGAGCCTGTGAGCTACCATTATCGTGGTGCGCCCCTCCATCAGAGTCTTGAGAGCGTCCTGGATAAGCTCCTCTGTCTCGGTATCGATATTGGCCGTCGCCTCGTCCATAACGAGGATAGAGGGGTCGTAGGCGAGCGTCCTCGCAAAGGATAGAAGCTGCCTCTGTCCTGCCGAGAGCGTTGCTCCCCTCTCGGTCACGGGCTCGTCGTATCTGTTCGGAAGCTGATTTATAAATCTGTCAGCGTTCACGGCGACGGACGAGCTCTCGATCTCAGCGTCTGTTATATCATCGTCCAAAAGGCGGATATTGCTCTTGATATCGCCGGTGAAAATGAATACATCCTGCTGCACCTGGCCTATCGCTCTGCGAATCTCATCTGTCGAGAGCGCGCGGATATCGATATCGTCTATAAGGATCTGACCCTTTTGAATATCATAGTATCTTCCGATCAAATTAAGAATCGAGCTCTTTCCCGCGCCGGTGGCGCCGACGAAGGCGACCCTCTCGCCGGGCTTTATCACGAAGCTTACGTCCCTCAGAACGTAATCCTCGTTCTCATATGCAAACCATACGTTTCTAAACTCGATCTTGCCTCTCACCCTCTCAAGAGAAACCGGGTTTTCGCTCTCCTTTATCGGGTTCTCCTCGTCAAGAACGGTGAATATCTTCTCCGCCGAGGCAAGAGCGTTCTGCAGCGTCGCGAACTGGTCGGCAAGCTCCTGTATCGGCTCGAAGAAGGAGCGTATGTAGTTTATAAAAACGTACATCGTGCCGAGGGTGAGCGTCCCTGCGAGGACGTTGCCGCCCGAGTTATAAATAATGACGGCAAGGGCAACGTTCGCTATGAGAAATATGATAGGCCTGAAGATCCAGACTATCAAAAGCTCCTTCATCTGGGTCTTGTAAAGGTCGGTCGTCCTGCCCTCGAACTCCTCTCCCTTCTCCTTCTCCCTGTTGAACACCTGAATGATCTTCATTCCGGAGAGGTTTTCCGAGAGGAAGGTATTCAGAGCGGAGATCTTCGTTCTGACCACCCTGTAAATCTTTCTTGACGCCGTCCTTAGCCACATCGTTATCACAAAAACTACGGGCAGGAAGGCGAAGCTTATGAGCGCGAGCTTGAGATCGATCGAGATCATAACGACGCCGTAGCCGATAATGAGCACGGAGTTTTCAAAAAGCCTGACTATAACCTGCGTATACATATTGTTCAGGCTTTCAACGTCGTTCGTCACTCGCGTGACTATTCTTCCGATCGGATTCGTGTCAAAGTATCTGAGCGGAAGCGAGTGAATATGGGAAAAAAGCTCGTTTCTTATAGTATAAATTATGCTCTGACCCATAGATTCAAGCGTGAATCTGTTTAAGATGCTGCATATCGCGACTACGAAGAGAACTATGGAATAGATTACCGCCGTACGGATAAGCCCGTCTCTGTCGCTCCTTCTCAGGGCGGAAAGGTCGTCTCCGCTGAGAAGAACGCCGGAATATCTGCCGTTTACGCTTAGCTTATCGCCGTCCGCGGTCATCGACTCGGGCACGTCGCGCAGCTTTAGAAGCTCGGAGGCGGAAGCCTTGTCAAGCCTTTCAAAAAGGTAATAGGCGTCGTTAAAGTTAAGTATTACGGCGAAGCTCTCGCCTTCGAGGTTTTCCGCGTCGCTAAGCTTTCTCAGCGTATCCCCGCCGAAGCTTATGTCTCCGTCCTTATCGTATACGTAGGGGTAATAATACCCCTCGATACAGTCGTCGATCGCGTGGCCGATCAGAAGCGGCTGATAGAGATTGAGCGCTGTGAGCACAAGGACGAGGATCATACAGAGTACGAGCTTGGCTCTGTGGGGTCTGACATAGGCAAACAGCCTTGAAAACACGTTGCCCTTGTAGTGTATTTCGGGGTTTTCTTCGCGCATTTTAGCCATTATGATCCACCCCCTTACTCTACCATGCTGAGCTCAGACTCGAGCTGCTGCTTGCGGAACATGGAAGCGTAGGCTCCGTCCCTCGATAAAAGCTCGTCCTGAGTGCCGTATTCGATTATCCGCCCGTCGTCGAGCACGAGGATATGATCTGCGTTCTGAACGGTGGATACTCTGTGGGCGATCATTATCGTCGTTTTGCCCTCGCGGTCGCGCTTTAGATTATAGAGTATCCTTTCCTCGGTGTCGGTATCGACTGCGGAGAGTGCGTCGTCGAGAATAAGTATCGGGCTATCCTTGAGTATCGCCCTCGCGATAGAGCTGCGCTGCTTTTGCCCGCCGGAGAGGGTAACGCCCCTCTCGCCCACCATGGTCTCGTAGCCCTCGGGGAACTCCATAATATTATCGTGGATATCGGCGCTTTTCGCCGCCGCCACTATCTCCTCCCTCGTCGCGCCTTTTTTGCCGAAGGAGATATTGCCGGCGAGAGTATCCGAGAAGAGGAAATTGTCCTGCGGAACGTAGGCAATGTTCTCATGCAGAACGCTGAGCGGTATCTTTTTTATCTTATGCCCGTCGAGGGTGATCGAGCCGGAATCTATATCGTACACGCGGGTGAGGAGATTTACGAGAGTTGTCTTGCCCGAGCCCGTGCGGCCGAGGATAGCAAGCGTCTCGCCCGTTTCTATCTTAAAGCTCACGCCGTCAACAGCGAGAGGAAGGTCTTCCCTGTATCTGAATGTAACGTCCTTAAACTCGATCTCGCCCTCAAGCTCAGTCACGTTATCGGGCTCGGGATCGTCGACTATGTCCTGAGGCTCGTCGAATACCTGATGTATCCTGTTAATGCCCGCGATGCCCTGCGAAACGAGGGTGACCGAATCTCCGAGAGCGAGCATCGGCCAAATAAGCGAGCCTATGTAATAGTTGAACGTAACGAAGCTGCCGAGCGTCATCTCGCCCTTTATCGTGTACCCGCCGCCGACGACTATCGCCACGACGTAGGTCACTCCTACGAGGAAATGGAGCACAGGCCCGAAAGCCGAGTCAAGCTTCTGCACGTTCATCGCCGTTTTCCTGTTTTCGTCGTTCACCTTGTCAAAGGCTCTCTCCTGAGCCTTTTCCTGAACAAAGGCCTTTATCACGCGCTCGCCGGATACGCTCTCCTGCACAAAGTCGGAAAGAGCCGCTATCGACTCCTGTTTCTTCGCCCAGCGTCTCTCGATAAGATCCCCGTAAAAATATCCGAATATGGCAATAACGCCCATCGGAATGAGCGTGTAGAGCGTCAGACTTACGCTGACCTTCGTTATCATTCTTATGAGCACCATAACGGTGAGCACGCTTGCGTCGAAGGCGGAGACTATCGCCGGGCCTATCGCCATTCTCACGGCCTCAAGGTCGTTTGTGAAATAGCTCATTATATCGCCGGTCTTGTGCTCGTTATAATACCGCTGCGACAGAAGCTCCAGCCTTGCGAACATCATATCGCGAAGCCTGCGCTCTATCTTCCTCGCGGAGCCGAAGATAAACAGGCGGTATAAGAATCTTCCCGCGACTATGATGAGGCCGCATATCACTATCCTGAGGCAGATAGTCAGTATGCCGTTTAAATCAAGGGTGAAGCTCTCAAGCCCGTCGATCACGTTCCCGATGAATTCGGGTATGTACAGGTTAACGTAATCCACCGTAAACAGCATCACAAGGCCGATCGCGTAGTGTATCCCGTATCGCCCGAGCAGCGGCAGTATCACCTTTGTTTTTTTCTTTTTCGCTTTCATTTGACCTCCGCACCGCGTTCCGGTTGAACGCACAAAGAAAATTATACAAAAATGGACCGGAATACGCAATACTTATTTTGACCATTTTCTATGCATTTTTATATGCAAAATCTGCGGCTTGAACTGTCTTTTCCCGGTTTTTCATATGGACGAACCATTTGTACTCATCCTCAAGGTAGAGATACGTCTGTTTCCCCTCTATGATAACGGTGTATCTCTCCGTCGGCCTGACCGCCGCCACCCTCTCAACCGCGCGGACCCTGTCTATTTTATACTTTGCCCCGTTTTCAAAAGAGATGCTGACGGGGACGCACTCCCCGTCTATCTGGTGGGCGGCAAGCACCTCTACATATACCTTTCTTTTCTCCATAATTACCTCCCAAGCGTCTTTATAACGCTGCGGGCAACGCCCTGAATAACGCAGCCGTCTACGACGATATCTGAAAGCGACTTATTTTCCGGGTGAAGTATCACCTTTCCCGTTACCCGGTCAAATAAAAGGCGCTTCAGCGTGTTCTCGTTTCCAACGAGGGCGACGACTATATCCCCCTCCTTCGCCTGGTCTGTGCGCTCTATAACTACGAGGTCGCCGGTGTCTATCCCGGCCTCCGTCATTGAATCACCGTCGGCGCGAAGGATATAAAAGCTGCCTGCCCCGAATATCTCCGCAGGCAGCGAAACGTAAGCCTCCACGCTCTCGCTCTCCTCCTCCGGCGTGCCGCAGGGTATGAAGCCGACGATGGCAGCCCGGGCGGTCGCTCCCGCGAGCTTTTCCGTGGCCGCCGTGGATATGGCGCCGCCGCAGTAGCCGATCATTCCGCGCCTTGCCATCTCCACGAGGTACTTATACGCCGTGCCGCGGGATATGCCAACAGCCTCCGCGATCTTCGTTGTTGAGGGTGAGGCGCCCGTGCCCAGCACGTAGTCCTCGGCAAAGGCTTTTATTTTCTCCATAAGCTCTGAGTCCTTCGTTCTCATACCGCACCTCCTAACGGAAACAATCTGCTTCTGATAGCTATTATATACCGCCTGTATGCGTTTTGCAAGAGGGAAATATTTGCTTATTCCCTGTAAAATAAAAAGCCCGTGTGGTATAATGATTTTAATATCTATCGGGAAGGAGTGTCGGCGCTTGAGCGGCAGAGTTTATTTATGCATCGACCTTAAAAGCTTTTACGCATCCGTTGAATGCGTAGAGCGTGGCCTTGACCCGATGACTACGAATCTCGTCGTCGCCGATCCCGAGCGTTCGACCGGCACTATCTGCCTTGCTGTAAGCCCCTCGATGAAGGCTCTCGGAGTTAAAAACAGATGCCGCGTATATGAGATACCCGAGAGCATCGATTATATAATCGCCCCGCCCCGTATGAAGAAGTATATAGACTATGCCGCCGATATCTACGGGACATACCTGCGCTACGTTTCGCCCGACGATATCTACGTCTATTCGATAGACGAGGCCTTTCTCGATATAACCGGCTACCTCAAAACCTACGGTATGACGCCGCGCGAAATGGCGATATTCCTTATGGGAAAGGTGACAGAGGCCGTCGGAGTAAGGGCGACGGCAGGGATAGGAACGAATCTCTATCTTGCTAAGATCGCCCTTGATATAACGGCGAAGCACTCCCCCGATTTTATCGGGGAGCTCGATGAGGAGAGCTACAGGGCGAAGCTTTGGCGTCACCGGCCGCTTACGGACTTCTGGCGCGTCGGCCCCGGAACGGCAAGGCGGCTTGCCCGCCTCGGGATATTCGATATGCGCGGGATAGCGGAGGCGGACGAGGCCGTGCTCTACAAGGAATTCGGGATAGACGCCGAGCTGCTTATCGATCACTCAAGGGGCATCGAGCCAGTCACCATAGCGGATATAAAGGCTTACAGACCGCGCTCAAAGTCGCTCTCCTCCGGTCAGGTGCTTATGCGCGATTACAGCTTTGAGGAAGCGAAGATCATATTAAAGGAGATGACCGACTCTCTCTCCCTCGATATGGTGGATAAGGGGCTCGTGACCTCGTCTCTCGGCCTCTATATAGGCTATTCGAGCTCGATATCAAGAAAGCCTTCGGGCGGAACGGTAAATCTCGGCTCCGAGACGAACGCAGACAGCGTTATGATCCCCGCTATGCTCTCCCTTTTTGAGAGCACAGCGGATAAGAAAGCGCCGATAAGAAGGATCAACATTTCCACCGGCGATCTGATCGACGATCCGGGCTTTTTCCAGACGAGCATTTTTGACGCGGAGAATGACGGCTCCGAGCTTATAAAGAACAGAAAGGTCCAGGAGGCCGTGCTGAAAATACAAAAAAAGCACGGCAAAAACGCCATACTCAAGGGAATGGATTTTGAGGACGCGGCGACACGGCGCGAGCGCAACAGGCAGATCGGAGGGCATAAAAGTGGCGAATAGACCCGATCACAGAATGAGCATTGCGGATAGGGCAAAGCAGTTTTCGTCCTTTGACGCTCTCTCCGGGCTTGAGGCGGCGCTTGAGAAAAAGAGACGCGAGCTGGGCTTCGTGGAAAAGGCCGTACTCAGCGAGGACGCCGAGGAGGCGCTGAACGAGAAGCTTATCTCCCTGAGAAAGGGGCTCAAGGTTTCCGTCAGGCACTATTCCTCGGGCGAATACGCTTTAACGACCGGGATTGTGACAGCCGTTGACAAGCTTGAGCTGTTTCTTAAGATCGGCGATGAAAAGATATTCTTTGACGATATCGACGACATACTTTACGAATAGGGGTAAGGAAATGAGAAATATACTTGAAGCTCCGTTTATTATTGAAACGATAAGAACGACCGCGAATATGTACGCTCTTGGGTGGGACGAGAGAAACAGCGGCAATATAAGCCTTCTTCTCGATGAGACTGAGGTGCGGGAGTATCTCGACGTTACGAACGTTCTGCGCGTCCTCCCTATCGGCTTTTCAGCCAAAGGTCTCGCCGGAAGATACTTTCTCGTTACCGCGACGGGAAGCTATTTCAGAAACGTCAGGTACGATCCCGCCGCAAATCTCGGCATCGTCAGGATATCGGAGGACGGGGGCTCGGCAGAGCTCCTTTGGGGCTTTAACGGCGGCGGCAGGTTTACCTCCGAGTTTCCAACGCATATGATGAGCCACGCAGTCCGTCTCAGGGCCGACCCGGAAAACCGCGTTATAATGCACTGCCATCCAAACGATCTTATCTCGATGACCCACGTTCACGAGCTCGACGAGAGGGCGTTCACAAGAACGCTTTGGAAAATGTGCACGGAGAGCATAATGGTATTCCCGGACGGGGTCGGTCTTTTACCGTGGATGCCCTGCGGAACCGTGGAGATCGGAGAGGCGACGGCTGAAAAGATGAGCCGCTCCCGCCTTATAATCTGGGCGCTTCACGGGGTCTACGGCGCGGGCCGGACGCTTGACGAGGCCTGCGGCCTCATTGAGACGGCCGACAAGGCGGCAAACGTGTATTTGAAGATAGCGCCCTTCCCCGTCCGCAATTCGATAACCGACCCAATGCTGCGAAAGCTCGCGAGTGAGCTCGGCTTAAACGTCCGCGAGGGATATTTGGAGGAATGAAAAAAGAGACCGGGAAGGAGGCTCTTCATAAAAAAGTGCCACCTTCTCATTGAACATGAGGTAATTGACCACGTCAATCATCAATGATATAATGACAAAAAATTGATAATCAGTTAAGTGAAACTTGAACGATCAAGGGCGTGAGCGTGTCATGGAAGAGAGACGCACGTTGAGAGGATTTACGAATAAGCTGTATGGCGGGATCAACCTTACTTGGCTTGGAGTAATTCTGTATGCTGTAGGAACGGCAATTTTGACTACTATTTTTCTTGTTGTTCCGATATTTAAAAACACGTCCTTTATGAGGATGGGCGAAACTTTAGAGGCATGGATTTTTTTCGCTGTCATTATCATCGCGAACGCCAAAAGCCCTCTCGACTCGGCCCTTAAGACCTTTGTGTTTTTCTTGATTAGTCAGCCGCTGATCTATCTGCTCCAGGTTCCGTTTTCATGGCAAGGCTGGGGGCTGTTTCAGTACTATAAGCATTGGTTTATTCTGACACTTTGTACATTTCCTGCCGCGTATATTGGCTGGTATATCAGGAAAAAGAACTGGCTTAGTCTTCTCATTTTGATGCCGGTGCTGATTCTTTTGGCTTATATCTGTGAAGATGGCCTAAAACACGTAATTCATCAATTCCCGAACCTGCTGATCATGGTCGTGTTTTGCATCCTGCAGGTGATTCTTTATCTTTATGCATTTACAGAGAAGATATCGCAGAAGATCATTGGCGCGCTTGTGCCGATCGCGATAATTGCGGTTATGATGCTTATTCCTAAGAACGTTGATTTTTCTTCGAACCGATTTCTTCCCGAGGATCCTGTTTTGACAGAAAATGCAGTCGTTACAGTAGATGATACCGGGATCGCTGACATTTCGGTTTCGGGTACAGGTGAGGATAGTACAGTTTTGATTCGGGCGCATGCTTACGGTACGACTTCATTCACGATCAAGGACGGTGACAATGAGTATCAGTACAGCATCAGTATTTATGAGGATAGTTTAGGCGTTAGCCAGATCGAAATCACATCCAGATAAATCTGCACCTTGCCCAATAGGTTTTCTATTGTCCAAAAATTCAGCGAGCATAGATTTTGACCAACAAAATCCCGGACAGCGCGCCAAAACGGGCGTGACCATAGCGGTCACGCCCGTTTCATGTTCTTTTAAGTCTGTAATACCTTCCTCAAATCACCTTACTTGCGGAGGGTGCCCGGAAGTCCGGTCTCTTTTTTTTATATCGCGTACTGGCTTTGGAACAAATCGTAGTAAAAGCCCTTTTTATCTATGAGAGATCTGTGAGTCCCCTGCTCCACTATCTGCCCGTCGCGTATCACGAGTATCACGTCGGCGTCCACGATTGTCGAGAGCCTGTGCGCTATCACGAAGCAGGTGCGTCCGCCCATCAGGCGGTCCATCGCCTTTTGGATAAGGAGCTCCGTTCTCGTGTCAACGTTTGAGGTCGCCTCATCGAGGATAAGAAGCGGCCTGTTCGCCAAAAGTGCGCGGGCGATCGTGAGAAGCTGCTTCTGACCGGATGAAACGGCCGTGCTGTCCTCGGAGATCACCGTATCGTAGCCCTGCGGCAGGCGGCGGATAAAGTGGTCGCAGTATGCACAGTCACAGGCTTTTTCAATCTCTTCCCTTGTAGCCTCCGGACAGCCGTAGGCCACGTTTTCGGCGACGGTTCCCTTAAAGAGCCACGTATCCTGCAGCACCATGGCAAAAAGCTTGCGGTTTTCAGCCCTTGAGAGCTCGGAAACGTCCCGCCCGTCTATCAGTATCTGACCGGAGCTGTAGTCGTAAAACCGCATCAAGAGATTTACTATCGTGGTCTTTCCGGCTCCAGTGGGGCCGACTATGGCGACCTTCTGACCGGGCTTAACTTCAATGTTCAAATCGCGGATAAGCGGCTTTTCCGGGTCGTAGGAGAAATCTACGTGTCGTATCTCTACCCTTCCCTGCGTCGGTTTATCGACGCGTCCGGTTGGATCTGCCTCCTCAGGAAGATCCAGCAGAGTGAATACGCGCTTTGCCGCGGATTTAACGTGCTGAACGTATCCGAGGCCGAACGCTATCTGCTCGAGCGGCGACGAGAGCTGGCGCGCAAAGAGTATTACCGTCACCACCGTGCCGATCGGCACTCCCCGGCGCAGTATAAGCCAGCCTCCGAGCACTGCAACGGCGATATAAGCCAGCGCGTCGACGAAAACGATGACGGGCTGAACGATCGACGAGAGGAAGTTTCCGAAAATGCCGCTTTTTTGGTGGCGTTCAGAGAGCTCGTCATACTTCTTCTGAAGCTCCTCCTCGCGGTTAAAAGCCTTTGTCGTCGGATAGTTGGTATAGGCCTCCTCCGCAAGCGAGGTGAGCTCGCCGCCGAGGTCAAAGTGCTTGTCCCAATGGTTTTCGCCCAGCGTCGCCATTTTAGCTGAAAGCAGAACGGAAAGCGGAGACAGCAGCACGACCGGGATAGCCATACGCCAGTCGGTCAAAAACAGTATCAACGCAATGACTGTCATCTGGAGAAAACCGGATATCAGGATATCAACGATAAAATGGATGCTGTCCGACATATTGCTGACGTCGTCCATCATACGGTCGATAACTTCGCCCGCGGGAGTTTTGTCCATATATGAAACGGGCAAGCGGCGGAGCTTATCAGACAGGCGGATGCGAAGCCCGGCGCAGAAATAACGGCTTACGACATTATTAAGCAGGTATGAATTTCCGTAGGTTACGCCGGCTTGCAGGGCGTAAGCACCGAACAGTATGCCGATCCCGGGCAGCAGGCTCTCTGCGAGCCCCTGGGTTTTCTCCCGCGTCCAGGCGTAAAGCTTGTCTACCAGTCCGCCTAGCAGCTCAGGGATAGCGACGGCGCAGCCGATAAGTATTAGGCACAGAAAGGCGCAGAGCAGAATCCACCATCTAAGCGGCTTCATCTCGCGCACGAGTCTTTTTCCGGTCTCGTCAAACAGGCGGTGCTTTTTCTTATCTTTTATACCTGAAGAGCTCACGCTGCGTCACCTCCCGTCTGAGAAAGATAGATCTCCCTGTATATAGAGCAGGTCTCAAGCAGCTCAGCGTGCGTACCGGAGCCTACGAGCTCGCCGTCAGAGAGGACGAAGATGCGATCCGAGTGCATTGCGGAGACTACGCGCTGAGTGATTACGATCCGGGTCCTTCCCTCGAGCCTTTCGTTCAGAGCCTTGCGGACCTTAGCCTCTGTTAGGAAGTCAAGGGCAGAGAACGAATCGTCAAAGATATAGATCGGGGCGTCCTTAAGTATGGCGCGGGCGATTGCGAGCCTCTGCTTCTGCCCGCCGGAGATGTTCGCCGCCGCCTGTTCAAGCTTGAAGCCGAGGCCTTCGGGCTTTTCCCGGAGAAAATCGGCTATATTTGCAAGCTCGAGAGCCGCCCACAGCTCCTCATCTGAGGCGTCGGGCTTGCCCATTCGCAAATTATCCGCAACTGTTCCCGCGTAAAGCATTGATCTCTGGAGCGAGCAGCTTATATTCGCTCTCACGTCCTTCGGTGAAATATCGTTTACGTCCGCACCGTCGAAGCTCAGGTTTCCCTCCGTCGGCACCCGGAACGAAAGAAGAAGCTCGGCAAGGGTGGTTTTACCTGAGCCCGTGCCGCCGATTATCGAGACCCACTCCCCCGCTTTTATGCTCAGATTCAGATTCGACAGGGCAGGTAAACTGCTGGAAGGATAGGTATAGCTGACGTTTTTAAGCTCTATCGCTCCGGAGAAAACGCGGCCCTCGGCTGGCCTTGAGTCCTCGATACCCGTCGACTCCGTGACCTGACTGAGGCGCTTTGCCGCCACGCGGACGTGCGGCAGCATTACGATAGCAAAGGATACGGAGATTATAGCGCCCAATATGATGTTGATATACTGTACCATCGCGAAAACGTCGCCGGGCGTAAGCCCGCTTCCCCGCTCCATCTGCACTCCGCCGAGATAGACGATGATGAGAGCGGCAGCGTTCAGAACGAAGGCAGCCAGGGGATCGAGAATCGCCATACTAACGTTTGCTTTGATTATATTGTTCGCCATTACCCGCGTCGCTTCTGTTATGCGCTCGTGGGCGTTTTTCTCGCGGTCAAAAGCGCGTATGACCCTGATGCCGCGTAGCCGCTCGCGCACCAAATCGTTCTGCTTATCGCAGTATTCGTCGGAAACCTCCCACAGGTGAGAGAGCTTCTTGCTCATAAGAAGCACGACGATTATTAAAAAAGGCACGGCGCAGAGAATGACGAGCGACAGACGAACGTCCTTTCGCATGCAGAGGATGACGCCGCCGATAAACATCAGAGGGATGATTATGACGTTGCCGCAGAGCATAGAAATGACCCAGTTCAGCGTGCCCACGTCGTGCGTTGAGCGCGTAACGAGGTTTGAGGCGCCGATCCTGCCCACCTCCGCAAGTGTCATCGTATGTACCTTTCGGAAAAGAGCCGAGCGCAGGCTCCACGTATAGCCGGAGATGACGTGATAAACGACCCAGTAGCCTCCAGCGACGGAGGCGAGGCTCACAATAGATATTCCCAGCATCCAGGCGGCAGTTTTTATTATGTAGCCGAGAGTGTCGCCCTCAGCGGCGCCGTAAACGCCCTTGTCCAGCACGCTCGACATAAGCGTGGGCAACAGAAGATTGCATACGGCGGAGATCGCCATAAGTAAGGTGGCAAGGGCTATCCTGCCCTTATAGGGTTTGAGATAAGATAGTAATTTTCGCATATTAACGACCATTCCTTTTCGGGGAAACGTAGAATAAAAAGAAAACCGCGGCAAATGACGCCGCGGCAGTAAAAGGCAAAAAAAACCGTGACTTAAAAGCCACGGTTAATTAAGCAATGTATTACCTAATAAAGATTAGATAGCTCTAACCGAGGTCATCATACAATTTTCAGTTTCGATTTTGTTATTTCTTATACGCATTGATGATCACCTCGCTTTCTTTTTTATTTTTTCGTAGTTGATAATAACAGAGGAAATAGTAAATGTCAACCTGAAATTTCCTTGTTTTCATAACTTTACATCAAAAGCCCGGTTCAGTACAGGACCGAACCGGGCTTTATATGATTTATCTATTCGTGCGTCTTTCCTCAGGTCGCTTTCTTATTTCGCAGTATGAGCGCAATTCCAAACAGAGATAATACTAAGAACGCTATCCACAATACTGTAACGTGTTCATCTCCGGTATCAGGCATATCGTCAAGAGGAATCTCCGGTTCAATTATCTCCTCATCTGCTTCCTTGTCAGCTTCCTTGTCAGCTTCCTTGTCAGCTTCCTCGTCAGCCTCCTCGTCATGTGTCTCCTGATCTTGTGCAGGCTCTTGCTCCGAACCGGTATAGCCGTTCTCAAAGTTAACTTTAATATCCGATTCGATTATTGCTCTGTCTGCGGTTCTGCTCGGGTCAGGAGTCCAGTCTATCTGCGTTTCATACCTTTCGTCACCGCCAATTTGAATTATTTTAATTAAAGTTCCTTCCGGCAATCCTATGATTTTTATCTCTTCCTCATGGCCAAGCTTAAAGGTTGCTGACTTTGTTTGTGTACCTGACCCGGAGTTATTCCTTTCAAAGAATAGCTGGCCGCCGTTTGGATAGCGCGTGCCCTCAACCTCGAAGCTATCCGGAAGTTCAAATTCCGGATTATATAACTCCAGAATAAACGTAAATTCGTCTGTTTTTGGAGCGTCGCTGTATATTTCTTCCGTTATTACCAAGTTAAAGAGTATTGGTGAGGGCTCCTGTGAGGGCTCCGGCACGGGAGGAGGCGGCGTTGGAACAGTTTCGTCAATCATCACAATTTCATCAGCCTCTACTCCGTTTATAAGAATTCTACCGTTGTCATCAAGCTCAAAGCGAATGTCATCCGCTTTAACATACCCCTCCGGAGCTTCAAGCTCTGTTAGCATATATTTACCGGGCAGCAGTCCATCCAGCGTAAAAGGCTCAAGATCACTTATCCATTCTTTCGCCACTTCTCCTTTTGCATTGAGAAGCTGAAGCGCGGCTCCTTTTATTAGATGACCATTCTCATCTGTTTTCGCAATCCGAATGGAGTATGTAATTCTCGTATTCGTAAAGATTATCTCGCTTACCTGTCTGCTTGTTATCTTTCCCGTTTTGCTTCCTTCAACGGTCAATTCATATTTGCCGCTGTCGATCTCATCTACGCTGTAGTCTACTCCTTCATAGATACCTTCAATCAGCAGAGTGTCATTGTCGCCGAGACTTACTTCAAGAATACCGTTGATGAATGTTGCGTCTTTAATCTCCCCGTTCAACTTTACTGTTACGGAGCTTGTTTCTGTCAGCGGAGTTTCAACGTCTTTATTCTTGTATGAAAGCATTATGCGGAATGGAAATAGCTCTTCGGGATTCGTGTCATTTCCTGCTAAATGCTTAGAAATTTTAAGCGCTCCCGTTTTGCTCGAGTTTGTTATCACTACAGATATGCGATCGCCCTCGTGGATAGTCTGCTCGGCTATTCCCATGCCGCCCCCGAGGCCCTCATCAATAAGAGTGCGGGACACTTCGATCTGCGTTCCGTTGATTTGCACGCTTGGTATATAGCCGTCAGGATCAGCTTCCGCTACACGGTATTTTGCGCCAATGGGCAGCCCACGAATAACTAAAGATTCATTGTCCTTCAAGCTTACCGTTCGAATGATTTCACCGTTATCGTTTGCCGTCCAAACAAACGGGTTATCACTTGCCCTGACTGCTGTAAAGCGGCTTCCGGGCGACAGTTCTGAAATCAAAAGCGTAATTTCAAACGCAGCGCCGTTATTTAGACCATCGACGGCCTTGGTAATGCAAAGATCGGAAATTCGCTCCAAGCGATTCTCAAACGTAACGGTTACTTGTTCGTCAGCATCGGCAGTTTCCCACGCAGTAGAAAGATCCGCACCCTTGACTGTGGCAGACGCACTTTGGCTGATGTTCATACCGCCCGCCGCATCAATAACCGAATAGCTCGCCGTGTAATCTCCACCCGGCTCGCTGAACTTGTACTGCGCACCGACCGGTATTTGCTCAAATATTACTGTATCACCGTTTCGCATTGATAGCAGCAATCCGTTATACGAACCGTTTTGATCAGCCACGAAGCTTTCTCTCTTGTCTCCAGCAACAAACGAATACGATACGTTCGGAACGAGGCTTCTGAAGTCGGCGCGAATAGTGTAAACACCCGGTGTTTCAAATTGCCCGGTTTCCACCTTTTTTACAGTAATGTTTACAGGCTTTATCTCCGGAGGAGAATAGATATTCAGGCAGGATATCTCAACGGCAGAATTCGCCTCAATTATGCCAGAAGGAGCTCCGGTCGTAAAGCTCTTTGTATAAGTTGCAAGGGGTTCCTCGTCTACACTAAACCGGTAGCCTGCGGGGATATTTGTAATCATTTTACTCTCCCCGTCCGAAAGTGAAAATACGCCGGTGCCGTTCTTGAAGCTTACGCCTCCATACACCCCGCTCACCGGTCTGTTTCCCGCATCCGTCAGATTAACGGTAAACCTAAACTTCTGCTCTGTGCTTCCTCCGGAAACATGCTTTGTGATTATTAAGCTGCCTGTCGGAAGCCTGTTGGTAATAGTTGCCGTAAATATTTCCCCCGGAAGCTCAACATATCCCGGCGTCATCTCATCGGATTCATAGTGATAATTATACGCACTGTAGACAAGACCGGAATTCTCGAAAACGATATAGTCCTGGCTGGGATCAATTACTCTAAAATGGTAGACCCAGGTATCATCAGCAATCTTTTCCCAGTAGCCTGGCGTCGGGTTACCTTCTGCATCAGTCTTTTCCATGCTGCTAATCGACTTTACTTCATCGTCGCTGCTCACGCTGCCGCTTACCTGGGTCAAGGATTGCTCGGGATAAGCCACGTCAGTTCCATTATCCTCAGGAACAACGTAAGTAATTCGAGCATATCCGTTTCCTGATGAATCCGGATTTGCTTGCGCAGCGCCGATATCATATCCGGCCAGAATGGTAGTGTCATGGAAAACATATCCGGAAAATTCCGAAGTTGAAAGATGTGAAATATTCCCCTCCGAAGAGGTCTGGTCTATTGCATAGCATCCGTCATGCCCTGAAATATAGGACGTTCCACCTGTTGCGCTTGCGCCATATGAGCGTATCCAAGTATAACTGTCGGCATAATAAGTGCTTCCGGCGCAGCCGCCGTACCAGCCGCCGCCACCGCCACCGATGCTGTGCAGGTTATATCTGTATATGCTTCCCTCGGCTCCTTTTCCAAACGAACCGGAGATCATTTCATCCCCAACGGGTGAATATCTATCGTCACCGGACGGAGGATCCTTAGAGAACAAATATACTCCGTCAGCCGAAATGCTCGCCTTATAGCAAAAAGTTCGACCGGGTACCAGGGACCACTTTGGCAAAGCTTCCGCCTGCCCATCGAGTGGTTCATAAACCTCAAGAAGTCTTTCTGAAGAAACTGAAACCGGTCCGCCTCCGCCTCCGGCCACCATAATGCGCGACTTAAGAGAGTCAAAGGAATCCCAGCTATTTCCTTTCAGCAGACGGAAGTCTGTAGCTCCTCCGCCGCTGCCGCTGGTATCGTCATTAGACCATCCCGTATCGCTCACGGCAATTCCGCCGCCGTTCCAACCGCCCTTGACCCAAACGCCATTGCGCGGGCTTGTCGGCCTCGGGCAGTTTACTCCATCCGAGCCTCTTCCGCCGACATAGATATAAATCGTCTGGCCTGCCTCAAGATGAATAGTGCCGCTCGTATATGCGCCTCGCCCTCCGTTTCGGGCAAATCCGTTGCTTGTTTTAGCGTTTCCTCCGTTAGCGCCCCACGCTTCTAATTTATACTCACCTGTTACCGGTGCAGTAAACTTCTGCTCAGCGCCTATATAATCGCCGACAGACTTATAAGAATAATTCCATACACGATAAGGAATCCACTTGGCATATACGGTAATTGAGGCTTTTTCGCCGTAATCGGAAAGAGAGAACGGAATAAGCTCATCGTTCCCGCTCAGCTTATAAACCCAGCCGTCAAACAAATAATTCATGCGAAGCGGCGTCGGTACAGCATCAGCATCCGCTTCAGTCGGTAATTCATCTGCGCGGTAGCGCTTTGCATACTGAGTGCCACCCGTCGGGAAGTATCCGCCGAATGCGTCAAACTTGACAGTGTAATAATTCGATCCAAACGCAGATTCAGTCATAAGCGTCAGCTGTGGGTAAGGTCTGTTAAATGCCGCATCTCCGGTTAAGCTGTCTACCCACTTTTTAGTTATTTCAATCTCGCCCTCCGCAAGAGGCGTGTTTAGGAATACGTAGTGGTTCTCGCCGTCTTTTCCGAGCTCCGAGCCTACGCCGGAAGCCGTTTTCAGACATATGCTGAATGTTCCGTCGCTAAAGATCGTAACAAAATAGGTGTTAGGATCACCCTTGTAATTAATCGTGCCGCCGATTACCGCATCTCCGAGCTCAGTTATCAGGATATTCTTAGGCGGTTCAAGCTCCTTAAGCTCGTAAATTCCTTCCTCGAGCGCAGAAAAGCGAACAACACCGTTTTCATCTGAAACCGCTTCGAGATCAACAGCCGTCCCATCATTAGAGCTGCCCTTTAACGAGAATTTCGCGCCCGGAAGATAGCGATAGGATTCGCCGGCCTTTTCGGCTTTGTAGAATTCTATCTCCGAGTGCTTTTCCGGGTTCATTATCATAACGTCACCAAGCTGGCTGACCGTTATCCACTCACCGTCAGTTTTGTCTTTCCCCGTCTCAGTATCGTATTCAAAAACCGAAACTAAGCTGTTGCCGCCTACTTCAACCCGGATACCAACACTATCCGGAAGAGTCCTGTAACCCTCTTGAGGCCGCGTCTCCGTAAGGGTATATGTTCCCCACTCGAGATTCTCAAAAGTAACGAGTCCTTCGCTGTCGGAAACTGCTGTCATTTCTATTGCGTTATTATAATGTGAAATACCCTCAAGGCGAAATTCAACGCCCTCTATCGGGTTCCCGCTGCGTTTACCTATCTTGTAGAAGCTGAAATCCGTATAAACGCGCGGCTCGTTCGTGATCGTAAAAATATCCGGGTCATATCGCTCTGTGGGATAAGCATAATCGTAGGGCGCTGCTGAGCCGTCAAGCATCAGCGGAACGCCTGTTGCCGGATCAGTCTGCACTACTCCGTCAGAAGATTTGAACACTCCGAGCTCTGAAATCCAAAGCCGCCCATATCCGTCAATCAAAATCTGAAACGGCTGCTTTTTCAGCACCCAATCCTTCGGGCAATCAGCCTCTTCAAGAATGTAGCTGCCTCGTTCCACTCCCTCGAAAAGCAGTTTTCCGTTCGAGTCCGTCGTCTCAAAAAGCTCAATCTGCTTTCCGGTATAAAAAGACTTTCCGCTCAGCTTGAACTTTACGTTTGAAATAACGTACGTCTCGTTCTCTTCGCTGACTTTCTGCAAGGGTATATCCTGCATTATGCGCGTATATACAATTACATCCGGCGTTATTGAAATATGAGGGATGTATTCCCAAGTGCCTGTCTCTCCGCTTACGCCGACGCGCATATTAAGCGCGAAGTTGTTGTACGTCGCGGGATAAGGATTGCCTTTATCCGGAATATAGTCAGGCGATTTCATATACAGCAGTAGTGTGAGCGGCTTATTTGGGTTATCAGAAGTTCCTTTAAATTCAAAATCATCGCCGCAATAAACCGCAAACGCCTTAACGTCTGAAAGCGTATGAGTCGCAAAGAATTCTTCGCTCGGCTGGAAGCCCAGCTCAGAAAGATACGTCTCTGTCGTCTGCTCGTCGCCGTATTTTTCAAGCGCAACTACGTGATCAGAAAAGTAAAGCGTAGGCTCTACTCCGGCCGCCTTCATCTGCGTAACGTCTACCGCATACTCCGGATGCTCAGGATCGGTCGAGTACAGCGTTCCTTGCCACTGTCGCCCGGCGGGATTGGAGTCCTCAACATTATCAATGAACAATATGTTCTTTGCGTGAACCATGCTGTCCGGCGCATATGAGAGGCGATAGACATATACGCCGCTTTGATCTACATACGCAAGACCGCGGAACGCAGTATCGTTCAACGCCTTAACTCGCTTCGAGGTTCCGTTTGAAAGCGCGATCACCGCAACAATGCTCGTGTTTGAATCGGCATACAGAAAACGGTTCTTATCCCCGCATGCATTATCAAGATCGCGCATCCACGAGCGCATATTTTCGCTGACCCTTTCAAAACCGGAGCCATCGTCGGGACTGCCGTTGGCAATGCTGTCATTGCCCGTTTCGTATGCAACCGGATTATAAACGTCGTTGCCGTAATCCTTTATTGACGTCCAGGCATGTGTAGTTTCGTAGCTCAGAGAATAGTTTACGCCCTGATTCAGTACGGTAACGATCAGCATCGTTCGCCCTGACCCGCGCCAGTTTGAAATCTGCTCAAGGTGGTAGTCAAGCTCGTTATTGGAAGCTATGACCTTAACGGATTTAAGGTCAAGAGCTGCACCCTTGGGGAGCAGATCATAGAAAACGCCTCCGTTTTGCAGCACGTTCTCCGTTACCATTCCTCCGCCTCGGCTCGAAGTGATAGTCTCCGACATATCTACCTGCCAGCTGATCGTAAAGCGCGCCATCTTGCTGTCATTACTCGTTGAAGTAATGCGCTTCGCTAAGCTTGAGCCGCTCACGGATGAACGAGCATAATCATAATCGCGGCGATAGGAGTCATAAATATGGAAGTACCGGTAATATGTGCGTGTATCTCCGTCTTCAAGATCAATATTCATTTCTGAATATTCATCCCACTTAAACCCGCGGTAATCATTTCCGGTATAATAAACGTTACTTACGTTGTCATCTGCGTCAAATTCAACGTTTTTCGTCTGTCCTTCCCACGTTGAATACAGATCGGCGTATGTATCGTTAAACAGGCATATCACGTCAGATTCGTTCACAACAGACAAGACTGTCTCAGACGGGAAAAGCTCGAATTCCGGAACAGTACCTATGCTGGTCCAGAAATGCCTTGTTTTCATAACCGTGCGGTAGAGGATTATGTCCTTTGAATGGTCCTGGCTTTCTTTAAGAACTATACTTTTTCCGTCCGCCTCTAACGATGCGTATTCCGAATTTACCCAGGTGCTGCCCCCGGATCGGTAGTCTTTTCTTAATAACTCCACCCAATCACCGGCGCCGGTTTTGCCGTAGATATGCAGTACATCGCCGATTCCGCCCTGGGTATCGTCTTCATCTATAACTCTGTCAGAAGTAAATGGGATCCAAACAAAATCCAAACCGGCTGAGTTCAGCTTAGCATCGTATTGAATTGCGTTGAACTGAATCTTTTTTATTCTGTAATCTCCTGCTCCAATAGAGATAAGATCACTTGCGGAATGGCCGAGCTTTACGTCAAAGTCCCATTGGTCGTATATAGTGTAATCACGGAAATAACCGTTATTCTTTTCCTGGCTGTTATGGTATTGCCAATCCTTTGTCAAAACATACGGTTTGCCCCACATCCAAACAGCGTAGTCAAATCCGTCATACGTCTCTAACTCTCCCTGATTACCGTTATGCACACCGAATCTGTCAAGGTCATAGCGAGAGTAGCTGTCCGTAAAGATATTCAACGAATTTAGAATAACCTCTGCGCCTGACGTCCATTTCCACCACGTTCCTTCGTACGCGCGGTAAGCTCCGTCTCCGCGCTTCCAAGCGTCAAAGTGTCCGGCGGGATCATAGAAGAGAGGTACCTCATGGGTAAACGAAGCCGTATCTGTACCTGATGAAGGACTATCCACTTCGTCAATTGGCTGAACGGTAATTATCGCTTTATTCTGAACCGTCCATTTTTCCACTTCCTGACCGCTGATCAGATCCTTATGAATACTCTCGTCAACTCGAGTAATAACATACGCATACACAGGGCTGCCGGACAGATTCTGTTTTTTCCAGACGCCTTCGGCATCGGGCCTTAAATACTCGCTTTCACCCAGCCATCTCAGTGCAACGGCTTCAAGCCCTTCTGTCAGCGGAACATCCGCCACCGTTAGATCGTACGGCTGTGTCGCAAATATCTCAGCCTTGATTCTCCACATTATGTACTTGCTTCCATCAGACGGCGATACTCCGAATTCCGCAGCGTCTCCCCAATAACTCATCCAATTATCATATAGCCAAATTGCATCATTTCTGCCTTTTTCGACGGTAGATACAACAGCTGTAGTATCAATACAAACGGGAAAATAATCCGAATCTATCGGTGATTTATTCTGGAGAAGCAAAACGCAGTGGAATGGATCTGAGCGAGTCGGATCTGCATCGTCCGGATCATAGTCCCTATACTCAAGCGTAGACTCAGAGGTATAGTAGGCCAATTCAATAGACCCGCTTCGCGTGCCGGTTTCAAAAGGCTTAAAATTATAAATGACGATATTTCCGGTGGGCTCGCCCGACTCGTCTGTCTCCATCCTCCAAGCAAAGAAAACGTCGTCGTCTATCGGCCCGTCATTTTCAATCTCCTCCTGGGATGGAACAGATAATTCAATTCCGTCGGCATATTCTCCGTTTCGGTCCTTCAAAATACGCTCTGGAATTATCATCTGGATCTTATCGGGCTCACTATCTGAATAAAGCACAAACCGATAATTAATACGAAAGACAAATCTATGCCCTGAAGCGGAATTATCAGCCGTCCAAACGTAATCCACACCGTTTTTCCGGGCTCCGCTCACAAGCTCCGCAAAAAATGCCGGGCTGCTCTGATTAATTGATGGATCAAGCTCAACGCCCTTTAAGCGCACAAGAACGTACGTGCCGTCTCCTTTTAAGGTGAATGAAAGCTTACCGTCTTCAGACAATTCCGATACGGAAACCGGCTCGGCTTCGTTCGTGCTGATGATGTGAACGATACGATACTTTATAATATTCTGGCCTTGCAATGACTCTGATTGAAGCCATGCCGGCGCTTCGGTGGCCGCCAACCCCGTTACCGCAATATCCAAAAGGGGATCAAATTCGTTTCCTCCGACCGCAATTCGTATTGCCTGATTTCCATCATGGATTGAATCAGAAAGCGTAACAGTCGCGGAGTCATTCTCAATAGTACACGTATATCCTTCATATTCCGATGCGGCGTAAGTCTGCGAAGCGCCGGATTCCTCGATTTCGATTGAAAGTGAGGAATCCGGCTCAGTCTCAACTTCGTGCTCAACCTCAGTCTCAACCTCTTCTAAGAGCGCCGGATCAGTATCCTCGCCGCTTTGTGCAGGTATAAGGTCGCCCCGTTCGTCCTGCTCCTCCCCTTTGTCTTCAAGCGAAGCTTCGCTCTCCTGAGTTTCGTCGTAATCAGCACCGTTTTCGGCCATCGCGGTTACAGGCAGCACCCCGAGGCACATTACAAGCACAAGCAACAGCGCAATCAATCTGGTTATACTTTTTTTCATTTTTCACCGCTCCTTATGAGAAGTCTCATTAATTTGCAAAATATCTCTGTCTTCTTAAAGCATTCTTTAGTATGTATTATAACATAGTTCAAAGTAATTGTACAGTTTTTCTGTTATTCTTTTTGATTATATTAATAATACCCCGAAAGCCGTATGTCAAAAGGCTTTCGGGGTATTATCATTTCCTATTAGTCCAGCGGCTTCATTGTCGGGACGAGATTTCCATTTGCTTTGCGAAATAAGCTTCCAGATTGCCCAGCTCTTTTTCGCGCAACTCCTTCGTCACATCAGCATAAATGTTCATGGTAGTCGAGATATCTTGATGCCCAAGGATATCTTGCATGAGCTTGATATTCGTACCGGCTTCGCACAGCCTGGTTGTAAAGGTATGACGTAGGCTATGCTGTATCCTTTGATAAGGCCTCCAGTTCTTCCCGTTTTGCAGAAAAGAACGGTTCCAGTTTCTCACGGTCATCATAGACTTCAAGGATCCTGACGATATCGGCAAGGGAGAAGCCCATATCCTTCAAGGCGGCAATGCGGCCCGCTATCGGGAGCTGATCCTCTCTGTAATACCGATAATCCGTGAAGCGGTCGATCTCGGCTGGCTTCAAAAGACCGATCTCATCATAGTGGCGGAGCATTCTGACGCTGACTCTGGACAGTTTTGAAAATTCTCCGATCTTCAGCATGGCGGTACCTCCTGTTGCTGTTTTTTGAGCTCGCGTCAAGCATAATGCCTGCCACAGTGTGAGAGTCAAGTGTTTTTCTCTCTTTTCTTTCCGATAAAACGAGTAATGCTGCGCTTTTTCAAAGCCGAGCTTTTCATAAAAGGGGAGATCGGAAATCACATAGGCTTTCTTTGCACCTAAAGCTTTTGCGCGTGAAAAAGCTTCCGAAAGGAGCGCGGCGGCGATCCCTTTCCCACGGTAACCCGGGATCGTGCAGACCGGCTCTACATAGGCGTAGTCCGTATCGGGATGAAACCAGAGGGAGCAGTGGGATACCGGCTCACCGGAAGGTTCCGCAGAGCAAAGGCTTAAGGCTTTGTTGAAATGCCTTCGGACATGCGGAACATGATCCAGCGAACGTTCAAATGCTTCCCGGTCATCCCCATGATCAAAGCCCTGCCAGAACAGCCACTCAAGAGCATCCCGATCCGCGATCTGATCCATCTCCCGAAGCTGCAGCCCCTCGGGAAGCTTTGATGAGAAATCTCCATCCAGAGAGAGCTCCATGATCGTCTCTTTCTGATCGATTCGCTCGAATCCGGCCAGCTCAGCGGCCTTTATTTCTGCTGCGTTTTCCTGATTGATCGCGACAGCCAGCCCGGTATCGTCCTTCAGTTCCCGGTAGGCGTAGTCCAGGATCTCCGGGTACAGCGCCTCATACTCCGGCAGCGATGCACAGAAGGCTTCTCCAAAGTACATATCGTAGATCGCCGCGCCGACGACTTTGCCATCCGACCACCAGAGCCCGATGGAGGAGGCGGCGCTTTTGTCAAACTCCGGGTGCTCCATCATCCACTCAAACCGCGCCCAGTTCCAGTTGATGTGGCTGTTGTCATTACGGTTCAGCTCGATCAAAAAATCGCAGACCGCGTTGTAATCTTTTTTTGGTATAATTTTTAAAATAAACAGAATTATCTGTATTTCTGCCGATATAGAAAACATAGCCGTAATGCTGTTTGTATTTCCGGTACAGCTCCGCCTCGCAGCGGTTAAGCTCGGCGTATTCCTTAACGGTATTACAGTTGTTGTATTTTTCAATCAGCTCATTGATCGCTTGCTCTCTCGGCTCAAAATAGTTCTTTGTCCAGCAGTCCTCGGTCAGCGCAAACGCAACTACGAATTGATAACCGCAGTCCTGCATGATTTTGATATTATCCTCAATGAGATCAAGCTTGCTTCCCGCGTCTGTCCAGAATTTTTCCGCTTCTTCGGGATGAACGCTTGTCAGCCACGAGGGACAGGTTACGGCGATCATTCCGTCCTCTTTCAGAAACGCGCGCCAATGAGATAGACCTTTCTCAAAGCCGATATTGTCGATCGCTCCCTCCGACCAAATCAGGTCGAGGGAGTTCTTCTCAAACGGTAATTCTTCCATTTTGCCGACGACGCCTTTTAGTCTTTCCGACAAACCGCTGCGCAGCGCTTTTTTGTCAAGCTCCCGAACGAATTCGGGGAACATATCTAAACCAACAATATTGCCGGACAAATATTCGGCAAGCACTAAGGTCTGACCGCCTGTTCCGCAGCCTAAGTCAGCGATACTTTCAAATCGGCTCAAATCTCCCAAAAAGCTCAAAGCCCTCTCTACCGTTTCTCGGCTGCCGGGTCCCTGACGCTCTAAACCGACATGCGCCTCTAACAATAAATCCAAAAAACTCGGTTGATTATTTTCCTGTTGTTCTGTCATATATCATCAAAACTCCTTTCACTATCAGTATTGTAAAACACATGATTCCGGCATACGGCTGGCGTGTGACTATAAACAAAAATACTGTGATTACTGATAACACCACGCCTGTTATCAATCGGTGTCTGTTCCATAACGGTCTGTCAAGGTGACTGATAACGACAGCGCAGATTCCGTTTATTACCGTTATACCGATCACAGCGGCATAAACAATTATTATCCAAAGGCTGATATTTGAGATGTCGAACAGCGTCAATGCCGCCTCATTTTCGCCGTTGCCGAATACAGGCAAGAACAACAACAGCACGGTCAGGATATCGAGCAGGCCGCATATCAGTGCAGTGTATTTTTTTATCGTTTCATGCTTTTCGTTTTCCGCCGCGGTGATAATTTCATCGGGGCAGATCAGCTCGTCAATCGAAACGGAGAAATAACGCGATATCTCTTTCAGGGAGTCGATATTGGGATAGCCGCGTCCCGATTCCCATTTTGAGATCGCTGTCCGTGACACATAAAGCTCCTTTGCAAGCTCCTCCTGCGTCAGTCCCTTGCTTTTCCTAAGCTCCTGCAATTTTTCGTTAAATTCCATTTTCTTTCCTCATATCCGTGTACAATACAGCGGAATAATAAAGTTTAAACAATCCAATGCTCAGCAAAATCGAGCCGATGATATCTGTCGCCCAATGAACGCCCGATATCAGCCTGCCGATCACCATAAACGCCGCGAACAATACCGCAAAGACATATACAGTAAGCCTGCTTGCCTTGCTCTGACATCTGCGCTTGACCTGCAGCACCAATGTCGGCATGACCGACAGCACCAGAAGCGTTGTCGAGGACGGATAGGATACTTCTAAAAACCCATCTATTAGAACCGGTCTGTAATTGATCGGGATCATTTCAAAGATTAGATAAGCCGCGATGACAATAATATAGTAAATACCCAAAATAATAATATCGGGATCGACCTTGAACAAGCTCCTGCGGCGTATCAGCTGAGTAAGTCCTAAAACACCAAAGCCCATACAGACCGCAATCGGCACAAGTCCCAGCCAATCCGTTATGACATAGAGCCGCATATGAACACCTATAAGCCGATGAAACCAAGTGTTAAACGCCGCAAAGCCGACCGCCGTTCCTTGCTGTCCGACATTTTGAACATCAACGCTCATAATCAGAATCGTCCATAATACAAACGCGGCAAGCAAGCCGACTCCGGTTAATAAAACTCTTTTCGCTTTCATTTTCATCTGTCCTTTCGATTGTTTGTACTTTGAAAGTAACAGATAGAGTAAAAAATGTAAAGAATCGCTCCGTCACACCGATGACACGGATCGTGTCATCGCCGCTCAAGCGTAGTTATTCGGTGGTTTCGGCTCCGATTTTATCAGCAAGTATCCTTGCGATTTGACAGGTAGAGCCCTTATGACTCTGCCCGCTGGTCAAAACTGTTTTCACTTATGTGCTCCTCTTTCGATATAATTGATTTCAGCTTACGGTAAAATCTGTCCATTCGATATGATCGTAATGCATAACGTCGTCGGATTTTTTCATCCCCAGCTTTTCGTAAAAGGGGATCGCCTTTTCGTTAGCGATCAGGTAAACAGCTATATCCCTTTCACCGCCCGCTGTATCGAGCGCGGTCTTCATCAAACGAGAACCGATGCCCTGTCCCTCATATTCTCTGTCTACTCCCAAATCAGTCACATACAGCCAGTAAGCGTAGTCTGTCAGCCCGAATAACACGCCGACTGCCCGACCGTCTGTATCTCTCGCGGTCAAACTGATCGAAACGTTATCGACGAGCTTTTTGATCCTTTCTTCAAACCGTTCCTTCGGGTACTGCGAGCCCAGATCCGTACGCTTTAAAAAATCTATATATTCTTCCGCTGTGATTCTTTCTTCAGTTATTCTTATATCGCTGTTCATCATTTAGCCTCCGATATACAAAGTGTTTTATTGCGGTACGGCTCTGCATAGCAGATCGTCCGCTTTGATTTCATTTTGAAGGTTCTCCGAAAACTCGCCCGCTTGAGCGCCGTCCATCTGTGTATGATAGAACTGTAAGACCTCCGCAAAAAACAGAATTCAGCTTTATGTGAAATTCTGAGCGATATTGGATTCGCTTTTTCTGCTCTTTTTCTGGTAAAAGACGAATCCATCCTCAACCTTTATGGTCCGATAGCCTAATCTTTTGTAAAAAGCATTTGTCCGCTCATTCCAACATGGGGTATCCAGATGAAAAGCGGCAGCCCATGGGAAATACTTTTCTATGCAATCCATCAAGCGAATTCCGTAACCTTTTCTATGATAGACGCTATCAATAAAGATCCTGCCAATGTATACGCTTTTTTCTGTTTCATCCGGGAATACAATGGCAGCCCCTACCAAATCTTTTCCGATCATTGCCTGATACAAATGCCCCTCCCGGGCCATTTGTTTATGCCATTCTACTGAATCAAATTCAGGCGGACAATCCCCCTTTACTCCGCCAACATATACATCTGTTTTGAAAGCTCTCACAGACATATCTACGATTTTTTCTACCTGGTTTGCTTCTGCTTTGACAATATACATCCCACTTCTCCTGCTCTTTATAACTTGTATTCCATTTGGACATCATAGGGCTCCGCAAACCGTTCTTTGTTAATCTATGTACACGGATCATACAGGGGTGCCAACTTCGATGAGATTGCCGTCCGGGTCATAGAATCTTACGACCCGCTGTCCCCAGCTGTGCGTCATAAGGTGATTCACATATTCCGTGTCAGGATAGAGTGTCTCAAGCTTTTTTACGAAGCTGTCGATCTCCGGCTCTTCAAAATACAGCTCAGTTTGATGGCTTCGCGGGATAACGCGCCTCCCCGTAAACCGCTCCCAGTACTGTTCTTCCTGGAGATACAGATTTCCGGACAGTACCATATTGCCGTCATGATCCCGAATCAACTCGAATCCAAACATGTCCTGATAAAACTTCAATGCTTTATTGCAGTCTTTTACGACGATAAGGGTTCCTTTGAATTCCATGGTCTTCTTTTCCTCCCAATCCAGGCTCTGCATGGCCCGGGCAGCTATTCTCTTCCTGTTCTGATGAAATGGCCTTCCTGAATGGCGGCGAACGTTGCTGCCGCGCAGACAATAATTGCAGAGTATTTCAGCGGAACAGCAGGGATCGTCAGCGGCATTAGAAACAGCAGCGCACCTGTCGCTTTGTTCATAACCGAATGAACCGTCACAAACCTCTTCTGTACGGCAAATCCGGAAACGATATTAACGGCCTTTATGAGAGCAATTATTCCGATCCAAGCATACAGCCATGCGGGAATACGCAAGATCGGAAGCAGCTTAATCAGGCATACGACCACAAACACAAAGTCCGCAATCGTATCCAGCCTTGCCCCAAGGTTGTTTACGGTATCTGTTTTTCTCGCCACGAATCCATCCAGCATATCAGACAACCCGGCTGCTATGTAAAACACAAAAAAGGCAGGGGCGAACACCGGACAGAGCAGCAGAACGATACCGGCCGCCATTCTGAAAAGCGTTATTGTGTTTGCCATCAATGTCCGCGCCTCTTTTCCTTCTTCTTTTCCTGTTTCATTTCGAATCGGCGCTGGGCCTCCGCCTCTCGTTCCTCCCGGCTGACCTGTCTGCGTTCCGTTTTCATCTCTTCCCGCTGTTTTTGAAGAGCCTGATGGGATTTCGTACCGATACCGGTGTTCTCCAAATGCTTTCTGGCATTTCGACTTCTTCTTTTTGGATTGTCAGCCGCCTGTCTGATTTCCATTTCAACAGCTGGACTGAAGACCAGTTCATAATAGTGGTGCAGGATGTAATCCCAGACCTCATAATCTTTTGGTTCCGCCCCGAAGGTCACTTTACAGACAGACAGCTTTCCATCCTCGATACGTTCAAAAACACCAACCCAGAACGGATCCTCGAAATATACGGTCAGACTCGCTTTCATTTCTCCAGATCACACGCCGCTGTTCACAATAGCAGCATATTGCTCTTCGGGAATCATGGGGGAAGTGATCTCTGCCAGCAGAGAAACCTCGATTTGTCCCTTTTCGGCGTACTGCCGTCCGGCCTGTTTGATCAGTTCCAGTCTTGGCACAGTCACAACTGCCGCTTCTATCGCATTAAACATAGGGCTTTCCGAAACGGTGATGATCGTGTGATCGCCGGGGAAACACAGCTTGAACTGCATGACCGCCGGCTCAAAGTTCCGCCTGCTGTTGGGAAAACCGCAGCCGCAGATCATAAGGTATTTCAGATGGCTGAAATCAGCCTGCCCCACATGCTCGTACCGGTCCCCGACCTTCTGCATCACCATGCTGCTGAGAGGGAGTGTACGGTCCAGAAGCGCCTTCAGCGGTGCCGGCATTCCGTAACAGTACAGCGGAAAGCCCCAAATCAGAAGATCGCTGTCCAGAATCTCCTCCAGGATCGCTTTCATATCGTCGTTCTGGATGCAGGCGCCGCCGTTTCGCATGCAAGCAAAGCAGCCTGTGCAGGATTCAATGTGCTGCTCGATGATATGGATGATATGGATATCCTGCGGTGCCGCTTCCTTCATCCCTTCCAGAAACGCACGGGTGATGTGCATGGTATCGCTCTTGTCCCGCTTGGGACTTCCGTTCAAAACCAATATCTTCATTGTATGCTCCTCAAATTGTTTACTTCTTTCTGTAGATTTTCCAGAAATCTGCCTGCGTGAGCTCCATCCATCTGCGTATGATGAAACTGGAAGGATACCGGCAAGTAATACCTGAAAAGCTTTTTTCTGTACTTTCCCCAGATCATAAACGGGTTGTTGAAAAACCCGCTGTTCATCCCGACAGCTCCATCAATTTCGGTATCAATAATTGCGGATGTGCCGATAACCATACTGTCAGATGACAGATCCCGATCCACGCAGGTTTTCGCGACCTGGCTGGTATGATCCAGATACTCACGATTAAAGGCGTCCAGATTATCCGTAAACAGAATATCGCAGGAGCTTACTTCTCCGATCTTGTTCCTTACGATCGTGTTTACCGCGATTGTGTCGAACCGCATCAGCTTGTCACCGACCGGAAGCAAATAGAACTCTTTTACAGAAGCGGCAGCTTTCCCTATACAGTAGTCCATCAGCATGTTGAACTTCAGATTCCTTTTCCTGCTTGCCCTGATCAGTTCTGTTACATCCAAGGCCTTGAAAAACGTAACCATCGGGTTCGGCGCTTGCATCCACAGTTCATATGCAGATGCCCGGCTAGTTTCCTTTGGGTTCACTTCTACTGGCATAATGGTTCTTTTCCTCCAGATCTGTTATCTTCGCTTTCAATTAACGATGGACATACATCCTTGTCATCTCCGGCTCGCCGTCGCCCTGCACCATGCATAAAAACGCCCAGCCGTAACGCTCATAAAAGCCGGTGTGGTCGGTGACAAGATAGAGGGGAGAAATACCCTTGCTGCGCATATCCTCCACCACCATGTTCAGCAACCGACCTGCAATCCCCTGTCCGCGATAAGCTTCCTCGGTGTAGACCGCACAGACATTGGGCGCCAGATCCTTTCGGTCATGGAAATCGTTCTCGATCACGCCCATGCCGCCGATGATTCTGTGCCCATTCAGGCACAGATACCAACCATATTCCGTCTCCCGATTCAGATAAGCCGTCATGCAGTCGAGATAGGCTTGCTCCGGAACGCCCCATTTGCTGTGGAACCACGCCGCCGCTGCCTCCTTCAGCTCAGGCTCGTCCCGCAGAGTTATATATTTCCGGTGGGTAGCATAATACGTCAGATCCCGCTCGACATCCAAGTAGGTCAGTTCTTTCTCCGAGAAGTGATCGAAGGTCATGCCACACTTCTCCATTGTCAATCTCTCCTTGGCGTCCTATCGTTCGTTAGCTTTATACTTGAAAGAAAACCGGTCAGCCGTCTCCGATCTGACCGGCCATCGTAAATCCCCATTCAAAAGGATCTACTTCCGATAGATCTTAAAGAACTGCATCACATGTTTCCTGACCAGGTCCATGACTTCGTCCTCGCGCTCCGGTTCCCGGTCGCACAGGTTGATCCAGACGGTGATCGGAGAAGAGAACTGCGCGGCCATAATCTCAGGATCCTCATCCTTCAAAATAGCCTCACGGATCAGGAATCTCATCATCCCCATAAAATAGTTCAGGACATCCCGATAATTTTGTTTTGTCTGAAGCTCTGCCAGTTCTGCATTGCGGAACTGCTCGATCATGAGCATCTTCCTGCCCTTGCTGATGTGCGGGTCATGCAGGATGTAACGCAGCTGTCCCTGGATGAGCTTTGCCACATCTTCTGCAGTCATGCCGGTCTTATCTTTTGTATATTCAGCATTGTCCCAGTCAGCACGTACAAAAATCGAATGGTCAGCATATCCTTTCAGAACGGTTTCGATGACAGTATCCAGAATATCCTGCTTATTGGCAAAGTGGCTGTAAAGGGATGCCTTACGGATACCTACCGCATCGGCGAGCTGCGAGATACTGGTCGCTTCGTACCCATTGACAGCGAACAGATCCAGCGCTGCCTCCAGTATTTCTTCCCGTGTGTTGCTCTTCTCCATACTTTTCGCCCTCTTTCCATAATAGAAGTAATGCTGAATTACATCGCCTATTATACCTAACGTTCGTTCGTTAGTCAATCGTTATTTTGAGTAATACTGAACTCCCATAGAAAGATTGAAGAATGTTCCGTGCAGGAATTGCGCCAGACGAGGCGGAGGACGCAGGCGGGCTTGACGCCCGGCAAGGACGACAACGAAGTATGGCACAATTCCTGCCGGAACAGATTAAAGGTTTCTATGGGAGTTCAGTATAAATGCTTCTTGCCTACGGACAGGCATGTTGACGGTTGCAGGCGTTAACGTAGAAAAAGAGGCCGGGGAGCGAATGGACTCCCCAGCCTCTGATGCTTTTTCAGTTTTATATCCGATTCCTCTCGACAAATCTTGCTAATGTTTGTCGTTTCCATTGTAACGACATCAATTTCCGACCGGCAATACATAGCTGCTGGATTGACAAGAGCCCCGAATTGAATCGGAGCTCTTAGGAAAAATGTGTGAATTCCAGTGACTTATGGCGACTTGCAGCCACTTTTGTGTACTTATGGTGTACTTGTGTGAATTTCTGCTAAAAAGCGGCAATGTAGGACATACCGTTTTTCCGGCAAAAGAGTACATGCCATGGTGTACTTATTAGTACAGCTTTGCGCCTGCCGGAATGCTCGGGTCTACCATAAGCAGATGAAGTTTTTCTTCTTCGCCTTCCTTATGAACGGCGCTGATCAGCATACCGCAGGAATCGATGCCCATCATCTTGCGAGGGGGCAGATTCGTGATGGCGATGCAGGTCTTTCCGATCAGCTGCTCGGGTTCATAATATGCGTGAATTCCGCTTAAAATGGTGCGATCTGTGCCGGTTCCGTCGTCCAGCGTGAACTGAAGAAGCTTCTTGCTCTTGGGAACGGCGACGCAGTCCTTGACCTTCACAGCACGGAAATCGGACTTGCTGAAGGTCTCAAAGTCAACAAGATCCTCAAACAGAGGCTCGATCACGAGGCTTTCAAAGTCAGGCTTTTTCGCGTCAAAGATCGGCATGGACGGATCGCTTACGTTCACCGCCGGAGCCTCTTCAGACACCGTTTCTGTTGTTGCAGCATCCTCAGATTTCTGTACACCATTCTTGTCCTTTGGCGTATCCACGGGCTTCATTGTCGGGATTTCATCATTGCATCTACGTTCAATCACTATTAAACCCTCACAATCCCGTTCCAATTGTTTTCCTCACACATCGAAAACACACTATTCACTGCTATTTTAGCTCAATCCCTAATGCATTGGAGAGTAAATTGGAGAGCTGGAGAATTGGAGAAAAGGCATGGTTTTCGATGAATTGCAAGAAAAAACGTGACATCACGTTGCAGGAATATTGTAGCACAAATAGCTCTCCATTTCAAGGTTTTGGGCTGTTTTCGTCCATGTATTTCTTGCGACGCCAGAATCCGAACTGCTTACGAGCTGTTCTCACGTCCTCCTCACTGTCTGTCCTGATAAAGATATTGCCAGCTCGAAATGCCACCTTAATATCATTACACACTTCTTCTGGAACCTTGCGCGTATCAAGCTTCACATACTTTATCTTACTTCTTCTGCAAATTTGTTCTATGACCATTTGGATGTTGCTCGTGCTCTTGGTTGATCTGTCTATTACGGTGAAGACAGTATTGAGCTCAGGTATGTATGCGTCAACCTCTACGCCAACCATTTTTGTGTCATTCAGTTTTACAGTGAGATCATTGTCCTTGGAATAGCGCAGAAGCATCAGTTGTGGCAGCATTCTTCTAAACTCAGCCTCACAAGTCGGGCACGGAGCCTTATCTATTGTTCGGCTGCAAATCCTGTCCTTCCATGTATGTCCTAATGCGCATTTCCACCAAACCGGTATAAGAGAATTGCGTGATACTCTGGATGGCGCTACTCCTGCATTCATTGTACGATTCCATTCCATAACGATCTGCGGGTCTGTTGTTACAAGATCATTATATCCGGCAAGTACCTCTCGTTCAGAGCACACCGGGCACTTTCGTCCGTTCACTCTCGACTTTACGACGCCCTTCCACACATTGCCGCACTTCTTACAAGTCCACCAAACATTCTTGGTCGATTTCTCGTTGATCTGATCCGGCTTTAAATCACCGTTCTTATCAGACCACTCTGCCGCAAGATCAGGATAGAGTGTCTTGAAGTCATTGAAGCCCTTTAGGGTAATGATCCCACTGCAATATGGGCATTTACTCCCTCCGGATCTTGTTGATATGAGCGTATACCATTCATGGCCATTACTGCATTTCCACCATGCTTTCTTGTTTTTGAACGGAGTAACCTGCGATGGCAAAAGCGGTAAGTTCCTGTCGGACCATTCTGCTGCAACCTCCGGAAAAAGAGTAGCAAGATCATTGAACCCGGGAAGCACAGCATTATGTGAGCAATATGGGCATCCTGTTCCATTCAGAGTTCTACTTTTAACGGAGGCGGTCCACTCATGCTCCAACTTACATTTCCAAATAACTTTCTTATGTGTTGCAAGGCTAACCATCGTCGGTTCCAGAGGCTTATTCTTGTCAGACCATTCTTCACATAGTTTAGGTCTGAGCGTATGTAGATCATTTATTCCAGGTATGATTCGAGTATTTGAACAAATGGGACACTTCTCTCCAGCCGATCTTGCTTTTGCACTGGTCTGCCATTCGTGCCCACAGGGACCAATCCACCAATACTGCTTATTTGAACCATACGGAACCTCATCTGGCATTATCGGATAGTTTTTCTTTGACCATTCAGAAATAAGCTGCGGTCGCATTTCGGAAATACTGTTCTTCATATCGAGTCCTCCCCGTTAGCATAAACAGTATATCCGGAAATGCTCTTTCTGTGAAATGTGCAAAAGTAATCTGGGCTTGCAAACTATAAAGTCTGCAAGCCCATGTTTCAGATGGTCTCCCTTGACTTCGCCATGTAGCTGTCAAAGGAAGCGATCTCTCTCTTTTTCAGTTCATCCATTACGTCAACGTAAATGTCCATCGTGGTAGAGATGTCGGCATGGCCAAGCACATCCTGAATAACTTTTACATTGATTCCGCTTTCACACAATCGCGTAGCAAAGGTGTGTCTAAGAGTATGACAGCTAAAGTTCGGAAGCAGAACAGGATCGTTCTCGATGCCTTCTTTCTCAATGACCTCATCATTGCAATCTCTCATGATTCTCTTGATCGCCTTGTTCAATGTGCCTTGATGCTGAACTTGTCCAAAGCGATTCACGAAGATAAAGTCATCATAGCCGTCCACCCTTGATACATTTTCAACTCCTGTATCGCGTTGATATTCCCTTTCCAATTCAAAAGCTTCTCGTACTCCGCTTGCCATCGGAATCTTTCTTGTACCAGCTTCAGTCTTTGGCGTGTTTATGCTGAAATAGCACCCAAGTGCATCCCTGTGATTGTAGTATACAAGCGTATGATTAACGTCGATATACCCGTTCTCAAAATCAACGTCCTTCCATCTAAGCCCGGTGAGCTCGCCTACTCGCATTCCGGTATTAAGCATGATAAAGAATACCGGATACCACCTCTGATACTTTGGCGACTTCTGAATGAAGTCGATGAAGAGTTCCTGCTGGGCAAGGGTCAATGCTTTGCGCTTATCAACCTCATGATTATGAGCGATCTTCAATTCCTTGAGCATCTTGTCTGTTGGGTTCAGACGGATATAATTGTCATCCACGGCAACCTGGAATACTTGATGCAGAATATTGTGGATATTGTCTATAGTCGAGATTTTAAGGATTTTGTCATCCGCGAGGCGATTGTAAAAACGCTTTACATCTGACTTTTTAACCTGCGTCACTCTTTTCTGTCCGAAGGTCGGCATCACGAAAGTTTCGTACATATAGATGTAATTCTTAAATGTGCTGTCTTTAACGCCCCTCTTCATATCTTTCCAGAGCCAATAGCAGTCATTTACTGTGAGAGCTTTTACATCTGTTTTAATCCCGTCATGTTCGTCAACAATCAGATCCTCCTCGATCTCACGCAGGCGTTCCAACGTTGGAGCGAAAACAGAATGCCGTTTTCCGTCGTCCGTTGTCCAGCGATACTCATATCCGCCCTTTGCTTTCTCTGTCTCTCCCTTTTTCAGCCGGATATGATGACTATCAAACCGGACGTTCCTTTTTATTGTTTTTCCCATCATGTACCTCCCTAAATCAAATGTACGTTTTCAATGATCTCATCGAGCTTTTTACGCTTAAAAAGGCGCTTACTGCCCACCCAAAGGATCAAGCTGCTTTCCCTTTCCGCCAGTTCAATAAGCTTGTCTCTGCCGATCCCAGAATATGCGACAGCTTCATCCACGGTCAGCATTGCCTTTTCCCAAACAGGAACGATTCGTAGTTTTTCCTCGTATTTCATATAGAGCCCTCCATTTCGTTGTTGGTGCTCTTATAATAATGAAAACGCTGGAGGATTCCAAATGTGCAAACCAGCCAATATTGACCGGTTTGCACATTTGACGTCAGGCTCACACAGAATACTCCCTATTGATATAATCATCGAGCTTCTGACGCTTAAACAGTCTCTTTCGGCCTACCCAAAGAACCAGTCCGAGCTCGTCCTTCATGGAAAGCTCAATGAGCTTGTCTCTGCCTAATCCTGAGTAAGCAGTAGCCTCGTCAAGAGTCAGTGTACTGAAGCTCTCCATTCGTGTCCGCATTTGCCATTCCACCATACTATTTTATTAGAGCCGTGCGTTACGCTTTCCGGCGTAAGCGGTAAATTGCGTTGTGACCATTCATTTATAAGTTCAGGGCAAACATTAGCTAACATTCTTTTCATACCGTATCCTCTCCTTTTCCTATATTATATAGGAAACGTGAGAAAAGCGTAGTTTGCGATTCGTTTCAGGGCATAAAAGAACAGGCAACCTCATATAAGGCTGCCTGCGATTGCCATAATAGTAAATGCGATAAATCAGAATTTGTCAGATAATAATTACAGACAGAAAAATGCTT
>Ga0256407_10000578_pt1 | contig 86160 bp, 78 predicted proteins | sample RumenRJG_04DNA_FD_193489 | JGI IMG/M metagenome (GOLD analysis project Ga0256407, IMG submission 193489) | Bovine rumen microbial communities from Lethbridge, Alberta, Canada - RJG_04 | ecosystem: Host-associated > Mammals > Digestive system > Stomach > Rumen | place: Canada: Alberta... | reverse complement strand
TATACAGCATTTGAAAGTATTGGTTTGGATAACGGCCCTACAGTTAATGCGATATCTTACGGAACCCTTGTCGGTTTTGATACTGATTTCCATAAACTAAAACACGGCTGGGTAGGTGTAACTTCAGGATTTGTCGGATACAACGGAGCACATTTGAGCTACAATAATGTATCTTCAACTCTCAACGGCGGCATTTTGGGTGCAACAGAAACTTTATATAAAAGAAACTTCTGGACAGCCTTGACAGCCACCGCAGGAGCATCTGTTGCTGATACAAGCACAATGTACGGCAATGAAAATTCAACAAGCTTGCTTGCCGGTATTGCAAGTAAAACAGGTTATAACTTTGAATTTAAAGGTGGCAAGATAATCTTGCAACCGATATGGCAAATGAGTTACAGTATGATAAACACATTTAATTATACCAATGCAGCAGGAGTAAAAATAAATTCAGATCCTTTGCATACCATCCAATTAAACCCGAGTATACGATTAATCGGCAATTTAAAACACGGCTGGCAGCCATATGCTTCTGTTGGTATGGTATGGAATATAATGGACAAAACGAGTGTAAGTGCCAACGGAACAACTTTACCGAGTATGCACATTCGTCCGTATGTACAATACGGTGTAGGTTTACAAAAGAGTGTTGGTGAGAGATTTACAGGTTTTGGCCAGGCAATGATTCATAACGGCGGCAGAAACGGTGTTGCTTTGACGTTTGGTGCTCGTTGGGCATTGGGTAAAGGTTCTACAAAATCTAAGGCCGAAACAAGTAAAACAAGCATTAATACAGAAAAGAAAGTGCTCAAACAATCGACAAACACTTACGCAGGCGAAAAACATGTTCTAAAATAAAAAATCCAACTATTATAAGATGTTGAAACAAGTTCAGCATGACATCAAAAAAAAGACCTCTTATAAGAGGTCAAGGTTGGTTATTTTGGTTATGTTATAGTAATTATGGTTTCTTGTTATAATAGTTTTTACAGTTTTTATAATTATCCTCAAGATTTAGAATTGCTAAATAACTTATAAAACTTTACAAAACTTTATGTTATTATGTTTTATATGTTTGAAAAATTAAAGAAATTATTTTTATCAAAAATATTACGTCGAAAATATTATCGTACAGGTAAATGTAAAGCGTGCGGAAAATGTTGTACTCAGATTTATGTAAAGCACTATAAACATGTTCTTCAGGATGAAAAAGAATTTGAAAAACTTCAATATTTGCATAAGTTTTATACTTATTTAAAAATAATTGGTAAAGATGAAATAGGGTTAATTTTTGAATGTCAAAATCTTGATCCTCAAACACACAAGTGCAAAATTCACAAATACAGACCTGCTATATGCAGACGATACCCTCAGGAAGAATTGTTTTCAATGGGTGGAGCATTATCTGATGATTGCGGATATAAAATGGAACCAATTGTTCCATTTTCAGAAGTTATGAAAAAAACAAAATACCCTAAAAATTTATATAAAATATTATTTATGTAATTAAAATTTTCTACTTTTAGGGAATGAAATTGATAAAATTATTGTAAAAAATATTATAAAAGGGAAAATTGTATGAAAAAGATTTTTATATTAGCAATATTTTTGTATATTTCTGTACCTGTATTTGCTGTTTGTTCAATTACAGGCGGAGCGTGTTCTGCACCTGTCAACTTTGAAGCAAACTCCTTGAAAGACAGGCTTATTCCAAACAATTTGCAACAACTTAAAAGAACTGATCATTTTCAACATCAAATAGGCACTCCTTATGGTACAAATGTTAATACAACATCACAACCCGCAAGACCAAATCCGGAATCAAGCAGTTTTGATTCGGATTATGAATTTGGTAATAATTCTCCGTCACAGACAAATATTCAGGAATAAAAATTTAGTTTGTTATTTTTTTATACTTTTATCGGCAAGTTCACTGTCTAATCTCAAAAATACAGGTTTAATATCCTCTTTAGATATTAATTTTCCTGTTTTTGTCATATCTGCTTTCAAATCATCAAGCTTTGTTGATAAATCAAATGATAATTGAGAAGCCATTGCTTTTGCAATGTTAGGACAGTAAGGATAAATCAATGATGAAATTATACACATAATATCCAATACATTTGTCAAAACTTGACCGCATTCTGTCATTTTTTCTTCTTTAGCTAAAGTCCAGGGAGCATTATCCTGAACATATTTGTTTGTAGCATCAACAAGTTGAATGATTTCCTGTCCGGCTTCTGCAATTTCAAAATTGTCAAAATGATTTTTAACGATTTGAACAGTTGCCAAAGCTTTTTTAGCTAAAGGATTTTCTCCCTTAAATTCAGGCTTAACTTCACCGTCAAAGTATTTAACAAGCATTGATAAAGTTCTGTTCAAAAGATTTCCCATGCTGTTTGCTAGATGTGCATTAACTTTTTCTTTGAAATCTTCATCGGAGTAGTTTCCGTCACGTCCTGACGGTGCTGATGTCGCCATATAATATCTGAAAGCATCTGGATATTCCATGTTGAACGTTTCCAAAACAGATGTTGGTGAAACTACGTTTCCCAAAGATTTTGACATTTTTGTTTCGTCAATTGTAATCCAACCATGTGCAAAAATATGTTTTGGTAGCGGCAAATCCAACGCCATCAAAAATGCCGGCCAATAAATACTGTGGAATTTCAAAATATCTTTACCGATAACATGAACGTCAACAGGCCAATATTTTTTGAAATCATCAGATTCGTTATTCGGTTCGTATCCCAATGCCGTAATATAATTCGACAAAGCATCAATCCAAACATATATTGATTGTTCAGGGTCATTCAAAACATCAATACCCCATTGAACATTTGATTTTGCACGAGATACAGAAATATCTTGTATATCTTCCAATTGGTTAATAACTTCATTTGCTCTGAATGAAGGCATAATAAAATCAGGATTTTCTTTGATATGCTTGATTATTGCATCTTTGTATTTTGTAAGTTTGAAGAAATAATTTTCTTCTGATACAATGTCGGGTTTTTTCATGTGATCCGGACAAAGTCCGTCTTCTGTTAAATCTTTCGGGTTTAAGAAACATTCACAGCCGGAACAATACCAACCTTCATAAGAGTGTTTATAAATATCGCCTTTTTGCAATAATTTGTCAAATATTTTTTGAACAGCTTTTTCATGATAATCGTCAGTTGTCCTGATGAATTTTGTATAATCTATATCAAGAGCTTTCCAAGCATCTTTGAATTTTTGAGCATTTTCATCACAAAGTTCTTTAGGTGTAACGCCTTTGCCTTGTGCGGTTTTTTGAATTTTTATACCGTGTTCGTCAGTTCCTGTAAGAAAAAAAACATCGTCGCATCTTTGTGTATAATGTCTTGAAATTATATCTGTCAAAATCTTTTCGTATGCGTGTCCGATATGTGGGGCACCGTTTACATAATCAATTGCTGTTGTTAAATAATACTTTTCCATTTAATCTACCTCTTATGAAAAAAGTATAACATAAACAATGTGAGAATTATTTTTTATATATTTACAACAACACCATTTTGAAAATATTGATTAAGTTCCTTTTGTGAAAAATGTATTGTTGGGTCGATAGTATGCCAATCGCTTCCTTTTATAATTTTTCCGGCAATCAATTTTCTCCTTATTTCCCTAAATTCTTTACCGGATATTTCGCCATTGTCAAACATTCTTTCAGCTTTTAAAAATTGTTCAATATCTGATTTTGAAACCATTTGTTCTCTAATTTCTCTTGGAATTTTTGATTTTGGCATTATTTTCTTTTTTATCCAAGACATATAAGATTTTTTTGCTTCGTTAAAAGGTTCTGCTATAGCATTATAAGTGTTTTTATATTTTCTGTATTTTGCTTTAAACTGTAGTTTTGTATTTTCAATACGTTCTGCTAATGTTTTAGGTAATATTGCTATATCTTCAGGAGTATATACAGCCAATTGAGATTGAGCTTTACCAATTAATGAGTCAATTTGTTCTGAAAATAATCCAACAGAAAGTCCTTCTCGTGAATATGCTGCATTATATCCGTTTTTCTTAAAGAGTTCTTTCATTACTTGTTCAATATTTACTTCTGACCCGAGTTCTTGTCGAATAGCAGATACCATATTAGATAATTGCCTATTATTTACACTTGCAGAACTAAGTTCATTAACAGATGTTTTTAATATTCCACCCCGCAAACCTGCATAAAATGCTGCAACTTCTCTATCAGGAGTTAAATAAACCGCATCGCCAAGTTCACGAGAGCCAAAAGTTTTTTGGAAAAACCCTGCTTTTGTTCTAAATCCATTTCTTGCAATGCTGTTTTGATGTTTTGTTCCATGATAGAATATCGGATTCGAACCAAAAATATTTTTGTCAGTTTGTGCAATTTTTCCACAATACATAAAATCATGGTGTCCGGCTAATGTTTCAGGTATATACAATATACCACTATGTAACTCTGAAATTTTTGACCAATTTTTGCTACCAAAACTTTGGCTCATCAGGTTTTTTAAGTAGTTCTCAATTATATTAAATTGCTCAGAATTTATTTTTTTGAAATCATTGTAATAATCCTTAAATGCGGGTTGACTACCTCTGGAAACTGCACCATCCATCCTATCTGCAAATATTGTAGCTTTTCTTTCTAATGTGTTTAGCGCATGTTGTACATCTTTTGGAATGTCAAGACCTGAAGTTTTAAACTTGTCTAAATGGGCTAAAAACGCAGACTTAGGCTCATTTGCTTGTCTAAAAACCGATTGTGATAACTTTGACCATTGAGTTTCTGTTATACCCGATAGAGTATTAACTGCAGGCTTTCTTGAAATAGCGCTTTTCCAAAAGCTAAAAATCCCCTTTGTGTTCATTTTAATTTCTTTCTTAATTTCCCCTATGTATATATAAAGTATTTTTATCTTTAGAAATTGTCTGTTTGTTACGAAATATAAAAAATAGGGTTGAAAAATAAGAAAAATAATTTATAATAAGAGTAGGGAGGCAGTTGCCTATACAACTGCCGTTGCAGTCCCTACAACAATGAAGCAAATATTAATAAAAGGTGTCCTATTACGACTAGGATGCCTTTTATTATGCTTCTGATTTGCTCTGACATCATTGCATTTCCCTCCTTTCGTACACCTTTGTGCAGAAAAGTTTGTCGTGCATAAAAAGGAGTTGTGGAACTGTCCTACTCTTATTATAAATTATCAATGTGTTGTAATGTTATTATACAATAGAAAAATATTTTATTTTTTTAATGTTTTGAGGTAATTTTTGGTTTCTTTATCAACTCTCAATGATTCACAAATTTTTTGTATTCCTTTGTTAAAAGTCCATTTGTCAAGATTTGATTTTTTTAGGTATTTTAGAGTTTTTTCCGGATATTTTATATAACATATTGAAATCGCCCAAGCAGCAGCCATTTTGGCATAATAACGATCATCTTTAAAATTATCTATATATTCAATGCATTTGTCTATATATTTGTCAGTCAAAAAATAATTCAACATCATTACAAATGCAAACCTTTTTTCGTACTCTTTCTTTGAATTAAAATACGGTTGAATAAAATTCCAAACCAGTTCTTGATTATTTTTAGTAAATTTCAAACCTGCACAAAATCCGTCACAAACGCCCCAACCGTTTATTCCGGGAACAAAATCTCTTACATATTTTAAAATTTCTTTTGGTTCAGCTTTAATTTCGCCTATAACCATTGCCTGTAGCATAAATTCTTCCCAAAATTGACAATTTTTTTGCCGTAAAAATTTCTGCCAATTTTCATTTTTATAAATTTCTTTTGCAATTTTGTGCAAAACAGGCATTCTGACTCCGAGCATTTTATCAGCATCAGGCATAATTTTTTTTGAAAAAATCTGATAATCTTTATTTACCTCTTTATAAAGTCTTTTTATAATATCCATTTTATACTTTCTTTAACAAAACAACAGCTTGTGCTTCTATTGCCAACTCTTGTCCTACTGCATCCATTTTTTCATTAGTTTTGGCTTTTATTGATAATCTGTCTTGTGAAATTTCAAAAATTTTACACAAAACTTCTCTCATTTTAGGAATATACGGCATCATTTTTGGTTTTTGAGCGATTATATTGCTGTCAATATTTTCTATGGCATATTTTTTATCTTTAATTAACGAATATACTTTTTTTAATAAAATTGTGCTGTCTATGTTTTTAAAAACATCATCCGTATCGGGAAACAGTGTTCCGATATCTGAAAGGCATAAAGCACCCAGCATTGCATCTATTATTGCATGAATTAAAACGTCAGCATCTGAATGACCCAAAAGTCCTTTTTCATGTGTAATTTTCACTCCGCCGATAATTAAATCTCTGCCTTCTGTCAATTTATGGATATCATAACCTATACCGATTCTATACATACTTTACCTTTCAATTGTTAATTTTTATATTCTAATATTAACATATGATGTAGAAAACAACAATTTAAATTAATATTAATAAAAAGCATACAATTTAGGAGGTATACAAAATGCTATTATCAATGAGTGACAAGATAGAAGGTTACAAAATTGTAGAATATAAAAAGATAGTTTTTGGCAGTGCAACTTCAGGTGAAGGGATTGGATATCGTCAATCTGCAATAGAAAAAATGTGGCAAAATGCTGAAAATGTAAATGCAAATGCAATAATAAATTTACGTGTAAATGTATACCCGATTAATGACATACTTCAAGAAGCAACAGCATATGGACATGCTGTTAATGTGTTGCCATTGGAAGGATATATTGCAACGGAGGGAACGTCTACTCAAGCTCATAAAATTGATATTCATTCTTTTATGCCCAAAACTCATGTTAAAAAGAGTGAAATAGCTGAATTGCAAGAAGCAAACGGATATAAATTTGTAGCATGTCCAAGATGCGGAACAAAATATAAAACAGACATAGATGAAAAAGGCGAAGTTCGTATCAAAGGTTTTGAAGATGTTGATGATGATGAAGAAGGATTACAAATTTATTGTTTGAGATGCGGTACAAAATTTACTGTACCGGGTACAAAATAAATTTTTCAACAGCTTTTACAAAACCGTCATTTTGAACAGTATCAGTTATAAAATCGGCACATTCTTTCAATTCGGGTGTGCCGTTTCCCATTGCAACTTTTATACCGCCGGCTTTTAAAAGTTCAATGTCATTGTTTTGATCTCCGATTGTTAAAACTTCTTCCTTTTTAATGGCCCATTCTTTGCATAAAAATTCAACAGCACGTGATTTTTTTGCATCTATATTAGAAACTTCACAAAAATATGGAGTTGATTTTACAATATATAATTCAGGATATTTTTTACTCAAATATTCAACCCATTTTGTTACCTTGTCTGCGTCACTATAGTCAATTGCAAGAACTTTATTTACATTCTTAATTTCTAAATCATCAAATGAACAAACTTTATAATTTACATATCTTACGCCTGTATATTTTTTTATTATATCATTATCATTTTCTACATATAAAATATCATCCATATACAAATTTATATGAATATTATTTTTTCTTGCCCAATTAATAATTTCTTTTGCTTTTTTTACGTCTAAATCTTTTCTGTAATAAACTTTTCCATTTTCACAGTTATCTTTAATCATTCCGCCCTGATAAGAAACTATAGGGGTTTTTAATCCTAATTCGTCAGCCATAACTCTTGCTGATTCGTGCATTCTTCCTGTTACAAGAACTACTTTAACACCATTATTTGTCAGGTTTTTAATACAATTTTTAACAGCCGGAGTAAATCCGCCTAAACTCCAATCCAAAATTGTACCGTCTATATCTGTTGCAACCATTTTTATCATAATATATTACCTTAATATGAGATTCTTCGGCTAATACGTCATTCTGAGCAGAGCGAAGAATCTCGAAAACATTCTGCCTCAGAATGACAAATTATTATTTTGGAAAAATTAATTCTGCCCTCATTAATGCACAAAGAGTTTTTGCATCACTAATTTCTCCATTTTTTACCATTTTTAAAACTTCATCATAATCAAATTCTAATGGTTCAAGAATTTCGCCGACATCAGGATGACAATGGGTGTATTCTAAATCTTCAGCTTTATAAAGATATAATTTTTCATCACTATATCCGGGAGATGTATAAACATAACCTAAATCAGTCCATTTATTTGCGCAGTAGCCTGTTTCTTCCTCTAATTCTCTTTTTGCGGCTAAAAACGGATCTTCATTTTGTTCCAGTTTTCCTGCTGGAAGTTCAAGCAAAACTTCATGCATGGGATAACGAAATTGTCTGACCATCAAAACTTTATTTTCTTTAAAAGCTAAAATAACAACCCCGCCTGTATGTCTGACAACTTCTCTGAAAGATTTATGTCCGTCAGAAATTTCCACATCATCTCTGAAAACTTTAACAACTTTACCGTTATATATTTGTTCTGAATTTAATGTTTTTTCTTCAAATTTCATAATTATATAATATCATAATCATAATTTTGAAACATTTAAAATATGTTCAAAAATTCCTTCATTATATCTGTTGTCAACGGCGCTGAAAGGCAAAACAACTCCGCCAAATTCTTTTTCAACATACTTGATAACATTTAAAGTTTTGGATTTTGGTACATAATCCATTTTGGTAACTATAGTAAAAATAGGCAAATTATAAGCTTCAATCCATTCACGCATTTGGTAATCATTCTTTTGAATTTCATGTCTGCCATCTATAAGCTGCACAAGTGATTTTATTTGTTCTCGTTTAATTAAATATTCTTCCAAATACTTTTGCCAACGATTTTGCGCCTCTTTGGAAACTTTTGCATAACCATAACCCGGCAAATCTGCTATCATAAAATCTTCTTTAAATTGGAAGAAATTTATCAACCTTGTTTTTCCCGGAGTATTTGATGTTTTTGCAAGCTTTTTGTTATTTGCAAGTCCGTTAATAAATGATGATTTACCAACGTTTGAACGCCCCAAAAGCGGAAATTCCGGTAATGTGTATGGCGGACATTGGGAAAGTTTTTCAGCACTTATTAAAAATCTTGCCTGCATAAATTTTGTCATACAAGAATAATATCATGAATTTATGATATAATACATACAAAAGGAGAGAGTGAGTAGGATGGGCAAAGCATCAGCGTGCCCATCTAAATATTTGTGGGCACATTTCATTTTGCCCACACTACTTATCTACTTATCTCTCATATAGAATTGCAGGATAAAATACCTATTTCGATATGCAAAAAGTCATTGTGAGCAAATCAAAAGCTTGATTTGCGAAACAATCCAGCCAATTTGGTCAAAAATCGGATTTTTTCACTTTTACTCACAATGACATTTTATGATATAATACATACAAAAGGGGAGAGTATGACAAAACAGTTTGACAGACTTAATTTCATTACTGCCGGTATGCCGTTGAGAACCGGTAAAGGTACATATCCTAAGGCTTTTGATGTTTTATCCGAAATGAAACTTGACGGGATGGAGTTGGAATTTGTTCATGGCGTAAGAATGAAAGATGAACACAGAGATTTTGTCAAAGAAAAATCAAAAGATTTTGTTATAACTGCTCACGGGCCTTTTTATATTAATCTTAATTCACAGGAAGATGATAAAATTGATGCAAGTGTGCAAAGAATTATTGATACTGCATCAGTAGCTTCTCAAGCAGGCGCTTTCAGCATAACCTATCATGCAGCATTTTATATGGGAAAAGACAAAGAAACCGTTTATAATCAGGTGAAAACTCAGACAAAACGTATAACAGATATTTTGGAAAAAGAAAATATAAAAGTATGGATTCGTCCTGAAACCACAGGCAAAGCTACTCAGTGGGGTGATTTGGATGAAATTATAAGATTGTCAAAAGATTTTGAAACTGTTCTTCCTTGTGTAGATTTTTCTCATCTTCATGCCAGAACTGCCGGTGAATTCAATACTTATGATGAATTTTCAAAAATTTTGGAAAAAATGGGTAATGAAATCGGTCAATATGCTTTGGATAATTTCCATGGTCATCTTGCAGGAATTGAATATACTGCCAAAGGTGAAAGACAACACCTTAATCTTGAAGAATCAGATATGAATTATAAAGATTTGATGAGAGCATTGAAAGAATTTGGAGTTAAAGGCGCATTAGTGTGCGAAAGTCCAAATATCGAGGACGATTGCAAATTGATGAAAGATTATTACAATTCAATTTAGGTAAAATATGAAAGAGTGGAGATTAAACAATTACGATGGAAATGAAAAGTCCTTGATTAAAAGGCTTTTATATACAAGAGGTGTGAAAACTGAAGAAGATATTTATGAATTTTTACATCCTTTGGAAATGAAACTTACACATCCGAGAGTTTTTACGGATATGGAAAAAGCAGTGGATAGATTATCTTTAGCTATCGATAACGGTGAAAAAATAGTTATTCATGGTGACTTTGATGCAGATGGTGTAACTTCAACTTCGCTTTTATACAGAACCTTTAAATATCTTGGTGCTGATGTAAATTATTTTATTCCTGACAGAGATAAAGAAGGTCACGGTTTTGACACGAAAGCCCTCGTAAAAATTATGACTCAAGTAAAACCAAAAGTTATAATTTCCTGCGATTGCGGTATCTCTGATGTTGATGCGGTAAATTTTTTAAAAAGCTTTAAAATAGACGTAATCATTACTGATCACCACGAAGCACCTGAAAAATTGCCCGATGCATATGCTATAATAAACCCCAAAGCTCCAAATTCATTGGATGAAAATTTAACTGCAAAACAAATCACAAGCTTAAGCTCTCTTGCGGGTGTTGGAGTTGCTTTTAAAACTGCTCAGGCACTTTTAGAAAAATACAATAAGCTTGAATATATATATGAACTTTTACCTTATGCTGCAGTAGGAACAGTTGCGGATGTTGTACCTCTTATTGGTGAAAATAGGTATATTGTTTCAAAAGGGTTGGAATTAATTTCAGCAGGAAAACATTACGGACTTTCAAGATTGCTTGAAAGTGCCGGATATAAAGGTCAAATAACATCAGAACATATAGGTTTTGGTATTGCACCGAGAATAAATGCTGCCGGTCGTCTTGATACTGTTGAATCAGCTTTGAAAGTTTTGATTTCCGACAATCATCAAGAAATTGAAATGGCTATTCAGACATTAAACGAATTTAATAGAATTCGTCAGGAATTATGCAACAACATATTTGCTCAAGCTGATGAAATGGTAAAAAAAGAAGGTAATAAAAATTCTGCGATTGTATTATTCAATAAAGAATGGCATATTGGCATAATCGGTATTGTTGCATCTATGCTTGTGGAAAAGTATTACAAACCGACATTTTTGATGACATATTCTGAAGAAACAAAACAATACAGATGCTCAGCAAGAAGTATTGACGGGATAAATCTTTATGATGTAATTTCTTCAAATGCAGAATTATTTGACAACTTTGGCGGACACTCTATGGCTGCGGGGTTAGGTTTTTCTAAAACTTCGTTTGAAGATGTTAAAAAAGCATTATGTAAAACTGTCAAAGAAATGTCACAAGGAAAAGACTTAAAACCGTTTTTAAATATTGATCTTGAACTTGCTCCTGATGATATTACTATTGATTTGGTTGAAAACATTTCTCAACTGGAACCTTTTGGGGCAAATAATCCAAGTCCTGTTTTTGCTATAAAGAATTTAAAAATTAAAGAAAAAAAATTAATGGGCGAAAATCAAACTCACCTTAGGTTAATTTGTAATATAGGGACATCGGAATTTACCTGTGTACGTTGGAAACAAGGGGATATTTCACTTGTAAAAGGGGACACGTTAGACATTGCTTTTCATCCGCAAAAGAACGAATATAACGGGGTTACAAGTGTTCAACTCGTTATAGATGACATACATTCTGATTATTTGCAGGAAGAAGAACAAACCCCGACAATAAAAATCTATGATCATCGCAAAAAAACAGACATATTGCCTCAGGTGAATGACTATGTCAAAAATTCAAAACAGAATATACTTATTTTTGCAGAAAGCAAACCTATAATCGACAAACTAAAACCCTTCACAAATTTGTACGAAAAAATTGCGAACAGAGATAATCTTCAAACTTGTGATTCATTAATGTTTTTTGACTATCCTGCGGATAAAGAAACTTTTGATAAAATTTTAGAAACAACAAATCCTGCATCAATTCATTTTATGAATTACGATTTAAAATATTTTGATGAAGAAGAATTTTTAAAGACAATCTATGGAATGCTGAAATTTGCGAATAACAATAATAACGGAAAAGTTGAATTGAGAAGATTTGCGAGTTATCTTGGAAAATCATACGATGTATTTTATTTAATATTTTCTGTTTTTGAAGACTGCGGAATTATCAAGATAAGAGAAAAAAATCTTGATTATTACGTGATAGAAATGACTGACAATAATGATTTATCTGTAGTAATGCAATCTGAAAAATATAATGAATTGGCAGATTTGATTTCTGAGTGTGAAGAATTTCAAAAATCATTATTAGAAGACGATTTATATTCTTTTGTCTAAGCTATAAAAAAGAGATTGCACAAAGTATACTTTGTGCAATCTCTATGAGGTTTTTAACAATTATTTAATTTCTAATTTTTTATGTTTATCTTTATCGGTGTATTTTTTAGGAGCAGTAATCTTTAATATACCATGTTCAAGTTTTGCATCAGTTTTTTCAATATCAATTTCTTCTTGGAAGTATACAGTTCTTGAAAATTCACCATATCTAAACTCTGATTTTTTGTAAGAATGTTCATTTTCACAGGTTTCTTCCTCTTTTTTAGCGTTAATTGTGATGTAATTTGAATCAATATCTATGTCCATATCTTCTTTTTTTACACCCGGAATCTCAACTTTTACCTCATAATTTTTACCCTTATCGGCAATTTCTACAGGCATAGAGAATTTATCTTCATTTTCCCAATAGGCAGCTTCAGGAAAATAGCTGTCGAAATGTCTGTTTAATAAAGAACTGATTTCATCATTAACTGTTCTAATAAAATTGTCAGGAGTTTTTCTTACTAAAAATTTCATATAATCACATCCTTTCTTTAACATTTCTCTCAACACTTTTATTATTTATCATTTTTAAAACAAAACTGATTTTTTTAACCAAAATTTAACAATTTTATTTTTTTATTGAATTATTTTTGTAATCGAATCTGTCTGCAAGAAATGTAGATATAAGCGGAATTGCAATATAATATAATCCTCCGAGTATCAAAGCAGGTTTTGCTATTTTTATACCTTCAATATATTTTTCAAGTTTTAGTGAATTTTTATTTGCTTCTCTAAAGTTTTCAATAAACTTATCTGTTGATTTTTTTGTCATATTGTTAATTGCATAACCCCCTGCAATGCACAAGCCAGTAGAAATACCCGCATTATACATCAGTGCCCTTTTACGATTTTCTTCAATTTTTTTACTTTTCGATGTCTGAAAAATAAATGTTCCGGTTGCCAAAGCATCAGTCATTGAAATTATATGCTGTTGAAAATTCGTATTATGATATTTTTCTGCCATTCGCTTTACAAAAGAGGTATCAATGATTTTTCCGATAGATTTTGAAAGTCCGGTAAATGTTGGTGTCTCATTATAATGATTATTTTCTTTTTTGTTAAAAATTTTAGACATGAGAGAAGGTATCAAAGCACATGTCATAATTGATTTTGGTACTGCAATTACAAAACCTAAACCAAGTTTAAACAATTGAGTTGCAAAATTATATTTTGATGATTTTGTCAAAGATTTTTCACCGTTTTTTAAAACATTAATCGTTTCTGATTTAAGATATTTTGCAGGATTTTCATCAATTTTTTTAATTGATTTTGCAAGCGGCAAAGATGCACATAACATAAGACCATATCCAACAGCGGAAGATGCAAGAGATTTTGATGCAGCATATTTTTTATTCTCTTTATCCGTATTTGGAGTTGACATTATCGCTATCGGTCTTGCAACAGTTGACAGCACAAGTGATGTAGTAGCAACAAATAAAGCTCCGTTATCTGCCGCAAATTCCAATCCCCTTTTTAATATATTACTATTGTAAATTGCTTGTACTTTCATCGAAATTTATTATACAATGCACATAATGAAATTTACAGAACTTGCAAAAAGAGAAATTCTTGACTGGAAACCTTATGAAATACTTGTATTATTGATTGTTTTTGCATTAATTTTATACAATATTATTTCACTTAATGACTCAACAATTGCAGTAATCTCGGCAATATGCGGAATACTATACACAATTCTTGCAGGTAAAGGAAAAATTTATTGCTATCTGTTTGGATTACTCGGATCAGGATGTTATATTACAATATCATTCTTAAACGCATTGTGGGGGAATGCACTTTTGTATCTTTTGTATTATATTCCGATGCAAATTTTGGGAATTTTTAAATGGAAAAATAATTTAAAAGAAGATTCGGTAGAAATATTAAAATCCAGACTTACACGCAAAGAAAGGATTAAATTTCTTTTTATTGGCATTACAGGAAGTATAATAACTATTTTTATATTAATGCTTTTGAAAGATAAAAGCCCGATAATAGATGGCATAACAACATTTCTATCAATATTGGGAATGTATTTTACCGTGAAACGCTTAATTGAACAGTGGATTGTGTGGATAATTGTTAACGGATTATCTTTTATAATGTGGCTATTATTAATAATTAACGGCACAAAAGCATATTCCACACTTGTAATGTGGGGAACATATTTTATACTCGCAATTTATTTTTATATTGTTTGGAACAAAGAACTTAAACAACAAAATTAACTATTGTTTTTGAAGAACTTGAGTCAGGCATTTTGCAAGCTGATCCGGACAGCTTGTCGGTTTGCTGCCGCAAGTGATTCCTGATAATTTTGATATAACATCTTCAATTTTCATACCTTTAATAAGTTCTTTTATACCTTTTAGGTTTCCGTTACATCCGCCGATAAAATCCGCATCAACAAGAATACCGTCATTAACCTTAACCTGCATCAATTGGCAGCATGTGCCCTGCGTTCTGTACTGAATTACTTCTTCCATAATTAACCCTTTTATATTTAGTACAATATTCTTTACCAATTATATCCAAAAAATAAATGTTAGTAAAATTTCCTCGCATTAAACGCCACCACTCACACTTTATGATATTGGCTTGCATTAAACGGCACCGTTCGCAATCAAAGTGAAAAGTGTGATTTTCACTTATGATTGCTCAACTGTCAAAATACTTCGTATTTTTTCTGCCTCTGCAAGCCAATTATTAATTTTTTGTTTATTTTTTTAAGATTTCAAAAAAAAGGTGTTATAACGATAATGTAGAAAAAATATAATTAACAAAGGAGATAAAAATTATGGCAAAAACAATTGGTATTGACTTAGGTACAACAAACTCTGTTGTAGCAGTCATGGAAGGTGGTAAACCTACAGTTATTGCTAACGCAGAAGGCTCTCGTACAACCCCTTCTATCGTTGGTTTTTCTAAAACAGGTGAAAAATTAGTCGGACAACTTGCAAAACGTCAAGCTATCCTTAACCCTGATAAAACTATCGCTTCTATCAAAAGACACATGGGCGAAGATTACAAAGTAAACATTGACGGAAAAGATTACACTCCGCAAGAAATCTCAGCTATGATTTTGAGAAAACTTGCTGATGATGCATCCAACTATTTGGGTGAAAAAGTTACATCAGCCGTAATCACAGTTCCTGCATATTTTAATGATGCTCAAAGACAAGCAACAAAAGACGCAGGTAAAATTGCAGGCTTAGACGTTCTTCGTATCGTAAACGAACCGACAGCAGCTGCCTTAGCTTACGGACTTGAAAAAGATAAATCTGAAAAAGTTCTTGTATTCGACTTAGGTGGTGGTACATTCGATGTTTCAATCCTTGAAATCGGTGACGGTGTTCACGAAGTATTATCAACTTCAGGTGATACTCACTTAGGTGGCGACGATTTCGACCAAAAAGTTATGGATTGGATTTGTGATGAATTCCAAAAACAGGAAGGTATCGACCTTCGTGGTGACAAACAAGCTATGCAGCGTGTTAAAGAAGCTGCTGAAAAAGCTAAATGTGAATTGTCATCAGTTATGGAAACAAACATCAACTTGCCGTTCATTACAGCTGATGCTAACGGTCCAAAACACTTAGATTTATCTTTAACAAGAGCTAAGTTTGAAGACTTATCAAGAGATTTGTTGAACAGATGTAAAACTCCTGTTGAAAGAGCATTATCAGATGCAGGAATTTCTAAATCAGATATCAACGAAGTTGTATTGGTTGGAGGTTCTACTCGTATCCCTGCAGTTCAACAATTAGTAAAAGAATATACAGGCAAAGAACCGAACCAATCAGTTAACCCTGATGAAGTTGTTGCAGTTGGTGCCGCAGTTCAAGCAGGTGTATTGGCAGGTGAAGTTAAAGATATCGTATTGTTAGATGTTACTCCATTGACATTAGGTATTGAAACTTTGGGCGGTGTTATGACTCCTTTAGTTCCTCGTAACACTACAATCCCTGTTTCAAAATCTCAAGTTTTCTCAACTGCAGAAAATAATCAAACAGCCGTTGACATCCACGTTCTTCAAGGTGAAAGACCAATGTCATCAGATAACAAATCTTTGGGTATGTTTAGATTAGACGGTATCGCACCTGCAATGAGAGGTGTTCCTCAAATCGAAGTTACATTTGATATTGACGCAAACGGTATAGTTAACGTTTCAGCTAAAGATAAAGCTACAAACAAAGAACAAAAAATCACTATTACAAATTCTTCTAACCTGTCTGATGATGATATCGACAGAATGGTTAAAGAAGCAGAAGCAAATGCTGCAGATGATAAAAAGAAAAAAGAAGAAGCTGAAATCAAAAATAATGCAACAAGTTTAATCGGTTCTGCAGACAGAATTGAAAAAGATTTTGAAGGCAAAATTGATTCAGCTGACAAAGCAAAACTTGATGAACAAAAAGCAGCTTTACAAAAAGCTTTAGACGAAAACAAACCGACAGAAGAATTGAAAAAATTGTCTGACGAGTTGCAACAAACAATGTTTAGTATTTCTCAAAAAGCATACGAAGCTGTTCAAAAAGAAGATCAAGCAACAGCATCATCAGAAAATGCATCTTCAACAGAAGATAAGAAAGATGATGATGTAATTGATGCTGAATATACAAAAGAGTAGTGCTACGCACGTAGACAAATAAATTAGTAGGGCAGGATACCAATCCTGCCTTATTTTTTTGCTTTATATTTATTTACAATTTAGCAATTATTTATAAAAAATTTTCTTTATATAAATATAGGGAAAGGACTGTTATTTTGGGCATTACTGTTAAACAAATTTGTGCAAGATTTAAAGATCTTAAAGATTACGATTTAAGAAAACTTGTCGGCAGCTTTAATTTCAATGATAGTACAGTTATATCGCTTAATAATTTTGCATCATATTCCGGTAAAAATGCAACAGGTATACAAACATTTGTTGCAAAAGAAGAAGGTAACAATTTTATCGAGCTACTCTCAAATAATAAGCAACAGCAAATAAGCAGGATGGCCGGAATGGATAATAATTCTTCAAATTCGTTTGCTCAAAATAATAATACTAACAAAATTCCAATGGGATTGAGCTTATTCAATATTCCAAAACCACAAAATGTATAAAAAAACAGTTTAAGAATTATTGTTTTAATGTACTGTCACATAATTTTTTGAAATTTCATCCTGAAAAGATTTTGGCAGTTTGTCAAATTCATTTATATCAACCAAAAAAGGAATATTACTATCGTTTATAAGTTGTTTAAGTTCAGATAATTTAGCTTTATCAGAATTAAAACTTTTTACAACCAAATCTAAATCACTTCCGTCATGGGCATTTCCTTTAATACGGCTCCCGTATGCCCAAATTTCAGCATTCGGACAATAATTGTCAAAAATATCCGTCAACATCTTCAATTGTTCAGGTTTAATAAACAATTTATCCATTTTCAATAATCTCTTTTAAATGGGAAACATCCCTTAGAAAATCATCTATAATTTTTAGAGTTTCTTCCGCAAACGCTTGACCATAGTCGTGCGCAGTACTGTTTCTGTTATCTCTGTACTTAAACCAACGATTAACTTCATCTTCCGACAATAACGAATACTTATTTGCATTTCTGAATAAATCTTTAAAAGTTAAAGCATCAACAGCTTTTTTACTTGAAAAATATGGCTCGAGCTTTTTTCGCAATAATTTTCCGCTTTGCTCAATTGTCATTTCAAAACTTTTAACAAGCGAATTTCTGTACATTTCAAAATCAATAGAACCTTCTTCAACTGTTTTTATCATTGAATAAGATCTTTTTAATGTTTCGATACATTTTTCAAGATATTCAGTATTTATCATATTGCCTCAATATTTATATTTTTGCCAACTGCAAGTAATAATCGTTTGCACGTTCAAACTTGTGAGCTGCATTGAATAATCTGCTTTCTTGAAGTTGAGGAGCAAGTATCTGTAAACCTATTGGCATGCCATCTTTGTCAAATCCTGCAGGAACACTCATTCCCGGAATACCAGCCAAGTTTGCAGAAATTGTTGCAATATCTGTCAAATACATTGCTAATGGATCTGATGATTTTGCACCAAGTTCGAATGCTGTGTTAGGACAAGTTGGCGAAATCAAAATGTCAACCTTTTTGAACGCATCTTCAAAATCTTTAGTAACTAATGCCCTCATTTGTTGTGCTTTTTTGTAATATGCATCATAATAACCTGATGATAATGCATAAGTTCCAAGCATTATACGGCGCTTAACTTCAGGGCCAAAACCTTCTGCACGAGTTTTTGTATACATTTCCATCAAGTTCTTAGCATCAGGTGTTCTGTAACCGTATTTTACACCGTCAAAACGAGCCAAGTTTGATGAGCATTCAGCTGTTGCCAAAATATAATATATTCCGATTGAATATTTCAAGTGAGGCAATGAAATTTCAACAATTTCACAACCTAATTTTTTGTAATCTTCAATAGCTTTTTCCATTGCTTTTTGAACATCATCAGACAAGCCTTCTGACATAAGTTCTTTTATAACACCAACTTTCATTCCTTTGATGTCATTGTTTAAGCTGGCTGAATAATGTTCAACAGGCAAATTCAAAGATGTTGAATCCTTAGGATCATGACCTGAAATTACTTCCAATAAATTTGCCGCATCTTCAACCGTTCTTGCAAAAGGACCTATCTGGTCTAATGATGATGCGAAAGCAATCAAGCCGTAACGTGATACTCTGCCGTAAGTAGGTTTCATACCAACAATACCGCAAAATGATGCCGGAAGTCTGATTGAACCGCCTGTATCAGAACCAAGTGCCAAAGTTGCTTCACAAGAAGAAACACTTGCTGCCGATCCGCCTGAAGAACCGCCCGGAACTTTGTTTAAATCCCAAGGATTATGAACTTTTTTGAATGCTGAGTTTTCATTGGATGAACCCATTGCAAATTCGTCCAAATTAGCTTTTCCCACAATCGGAACAAGATTATTTAACAATTTCTCTGTTACTGTTGCATTGAAAGGTGAAACAAAATTTTCCAAAATTTTTGATGATGCAGTCGTCTTTGAACCGACAAGATTCATATTATCTTTCAGTGCTAGAGGTATACCTGCCAATAGCGGTAATTCTTCTCCTTTTGAGATTTTTTCATCAACTTTTTTTGCTGTTTCAAGTGCTGTTTCTTTTGTCAAAGAATTGAAAGCACCTAATTTTTCATCAAGTTCGTCTATTCTTTCAAAGGCTGCGTTAGTTAATTCTACCGCTGAAATTTCTTTATTTTTAAGGGCTTTACTTTGTTCTGTTGCCGATTTTTTCAAAAGCTCGTTCATAATTTCTCCATACAGTCATTCTGAGCTGATTATTCGATACAGATTCTTCGCTGCGCTCAGAATGACTAATCAGGCGAAGAATCTTTTAACAAAATTTTATGACAAAAATAACTGTATAGCAAGAATCTATTTTAATTTTTAAATACTTGATATGAAAATAAAATTTTTAAATTAAGTAAAAACAGGCTCTAAAGATTATAAAAAACGGGCTTCATTTTGTCAAAGGTGGTAAAGTATTTATAACCCATAGATTTTAGCACTTCATGGATATAAATTATATGATCTCCGACTTGTGATTCTCTGTGAGAATCTGAACCTATTGTAATAATTTCACCGCCAAGTTCCTTGTAAAATTTCAAAATATCACGTGATGGAGTTAAATCTTTTAAACCATAGCGAAAAGATGATGTGTTTACTTCAATTCCTTTTCCTTCAGAAATAATAAATTTTAATATTTCTTCTATGATGTCTTTATTCTTTTCAAACGGATATTCGCCGTTCCTGTCATATCTTCGCATCAAATCCATATGAGCTAATACACTGTAATTTTTAAAAATTTTTACTGTATTAAACATTTCTTCAAAATATATTCTGTTATATTCATCTTGTGTTTTTCCAAATTGAAAATCGTTGTTCCACAATTCTTTATCTTCAACCTGATGAAAAGATAAAAGTATAAAATCAAACGGATACTCACTGAAAACTTTGTCAAAATAATTTTTATGATGGGCTTGTGCGCCAAATTCCATGCCGAATTTTAGAGAAATTTTATCACTGTATTTTTCTTTGCATTCCAAAAATTTTTTATAATACGCTTTTCTGTCACAACAATAAGAGGTTGTGCAACCATAATCAGTGTGTTCTGTAAAACAAATTTCATCAAAATTCAGTTCAATTGCTTTTTTTATACAATCCTCCATAGGATAGTTAGAGTCATCGCTAAAACTTGTATGCATATGATAATCTGCAAGCATAATTTCTCCTCAAAAATATTATATAATAAATTTTTGTAAAATTAATTTAAAAAATAGTAAAAAAAATTTTTTAGGAGTTCATATATAGAATTTAGTAGCTGAACATGATGCAGTTTGTATGTATATTAGTTCAATTAACAATTTTAACTATACTGTCATTACTTACAGACAATATCTATAACAATATACGTGTGCACATTTTATTTTGTTCACACTACAAGTTCTTCTTGTTTTGTTTAGCTTGGAATGGCAAAATTTTGGAGTCATTACGAGGAGGCAGAGGACTGCCGACGAAGTAATCCAGCTTTTTATCAAAATCAGCTGGATTGTTTCGCAAATCAAGCTTTTGATTTGCTCACAATGGCTTTTGCTTTTCGAGATAGGTATCCCGCCCTTGCTTAGCGATTTTATTTTTTAATACAATGAAGAAAAGGGACATAAGACTTACCCGCCCTAAATCCTTTTGAGATTCGTTAGTAGATTGTCTATGTCCTTTTCCATTCAACAAGACTTTAGAAATACCAGTTTGCTACTTAAAGCAAGGTTGTCTGTTGAATATTGTATTATTCGTCAATTAAAGATGTAACAAATATAAAAATTCCGTCATACCTATATATAGATGACAGAACAATATGCTTTAAAGGTAATTATAACAACACGTTAAATGAAATAAAGACCTTTAAAGTATATTGGAAAGATAATTATTTTAACTAGCTTTCTATCAAAAGGCTTGCTCCGATGACACCTGCAGTGTTGCCTAACTGCGCATGCACAACTTCAACTGTAGAACCCGCAATTTTCATAGCACGTCTTTTAATTGCATCAACAAGAGGATTAATTATATAATCTCCGGCATCAGCTACACCACCGCCTACGATAATTTTTTCAGGATTTAAAAGATTTACAACACCTGCCATACCGATTCCGATATATTCACCAATAATTGCAAAAATTCTTTGCGCAACAGGATCGCCGGCTTTTGCTGCTTCACATACAATATACGGAGTAATAGGATTTCCGTTAGCCATTTCTCTGTATTTAGTAGATTTTCCGCCTTTTATGTATTCTTCAGCCATTGCAACGATTGCAGGGCCTGATGCAAAAGCTTCCAAACATCCTGTATCACCGCATCCGCAAATTGGACCGTCGTGATATTGGAGTTTGATATGACCAATTTCACCTGCAGCATTTGATGCTCCACGCACAAGTTTGCCGTTTACAATTAAACCGGAGCCGATACCTGTACCGATAGTTATACAAATTAAATTTTCACAACCTTTGCCTGCGCCGTAATTCAACTCACCTAAGGCTGCACATCTGACATCATTATCTACACGTGTCGGAATATGAAATTCATCTTCAAATATTTTTGCAATAGGAATTTCAACCCAGCCGGGAATATTAGGTGCATTTCTGACGACTCCCTCTTTATAATCAACTTGTCCGGGAAAACCAAAACCAATACCTTCAATATCAGCAGATGTATGTTTTGTTTCTTTTAAAAGTTCATATATTGCCTGTTTAATATTACTTACAGTAAATTCATAACCTAATTCTGCTCTTGTCGGTATAGAGTTTGAATAAATAATTTTACCACTATCATCAACCAAAGCTATTTTTACATTTGTACCGCCGACATCAATCCCAATTCTATTCATATAATTATCTCCTATTCAGTAAGATTATTATATTACAAAAAAATATTATCTAAAATATTTCATAAAAAAAGCTCCCGATTTTCGGAAGCTTTTTTAAACTTAAGATTCAACGTATTCTCTCAGACGCTTACTTCTGTTTGGATGACGAAGTTTTCTCAATGCTTTAGCTTCGATTTGTCTGATACGTTCACGAGTAACTCCAAACAACTGTCCGACTTCTTCCAAAGTCCTTTGACGGCCGTCATCCATACCGAAACGTAATCTCAAAACATCACGTTCTCTCGGAGATAATGTACACAAAACTTCTGCCAAATCTTCTCTCAAAAGTTCTGATGCAACAGTCTTGATAGGAGCATCTGCTTCTTTATCTTCAATAAAATCACCCAATCTTGAATCTTCTTCTTTACCTATAGGAGTTTCTAAAGATAAAGGTTCTTGAGCAATTTTAATAATTTCACGAAGTTTTGGAATAGAAACATTCATCTCGATTGCCAATTCATCTTCGGTCGGCTTTCTTGAAAGTTCTTGTGCCAATCTTCTTGTAACTTTTTTCAACTTGTTGATAGTTTCAACCATATGAACAGGAATACGAATAGTTCTTGCCTGATCAGCGATAGCTCTTGTAATAGCTTGTCTAATCCACCATGTTGCATATGTGGAGAATTTGAATCCTCTTTCATGGTCAAATTTTTCTGCCGCACGAATAAGACCTAAATTACCCTCTTGAATTAAATCTAAGAATAACATTCCACGACCGACATATTTTTTAGCAATACTTACAACTAAACGTAGATTTGCTTGAACAAGTTTTCTTTTTGCAATAGCACCAGGTGTGCCCCCTTCAAGAATTTTGCGGGCAAGTTCAATTTCTTCATTTGCTGATAACAATTTGATTCTGCCGATTTCTCTCAAATATAGTCTGACAGGATCATCAACAGCTATACCTTTTGGAACTTCTATATCTGCTTCGGATTCTTCTTCCCCGCCTGACATGTAGATATCATCAATATTCATTTTAGGTTCCATTTTTTCAGTAACGATATCTTCTATATTATCGGTGCTTATTTCCATATTCATATAGCTTGCGTTATCATCTGATTCGGCAAGCATGCTTTCGTCATCAATATCCTGTAAGTCAATATTGTCTTCATCCATGATACTTACAATAGAGGAGCTTTGTCTTTTTTTACTCATTCATTTTCTCCAGTTTTAATCTATTATTAATCCTATCTCTAAGCTGCATCTGAATCTTTAAGGCTTCTGTTTCATTATCATTTGCGCTTTTATATAAACTTCTGATTTTTTCCTGTTCTTTTTGTTTCTGACATTGATTTATCTTATTTATATTCTCTTTTATAACATTTATAAAATCTCTGTCATCAAGGTTTTGGAATGTTTCAGATATACTGATTAAATCAGTGATAACCTTCTGCATTTCCGAATTATCTACATATGCTGTGTATAGCTTTTCGATTAATTCTTTCACATTATTTACGGTACACGTTAATTTGTCAATTGTAGATTTTACATTTATTAACGTTTCGTCCGAAAACTCTGTGTCGCCTATCATTTGCTTGATTTGATCAAACGGCAGACGGTTGTCGGTTACTAGAAAAACGCTCAATAAATTTTTTTGCGCTTTTTCTAAAATTGATACATTTTTCTTAACAATTCTGTCAACATTACTATCAGACGACGATATAACCATCCTTGATTTTTTAACTTCCCTTATTAGCGCATTGACGTCTATATTAAGTGTATCCGCAATCATACGCACATATTCGGATTGAATAATAGCGTTTTGAATTTCTTGTAAAATTGGAATTAGTTCCTTTACAATTTTAGTCTTTTCTGTCGGAGTAGACGGTTTTTCTTTCAAGATGGAATTAATTTGATAATCCAATAAAAGCGGAGCATGCTCCATATATTTTTTGTAACTTTCTGCACCAACTGAACGTATAAATTCATCGGGATCTTTTCCCTCAGGCGGCGCAATTACCCTTATTTCGCAAGAATATTTATCGTTAGTTGTAGAAATATAGCTTTCGTCAAACTGTTTTATGTCGCCAAGTCCCTGAAAAGCTTCTTTAATCAATTCCGCATTGCGATTAGTAGCTTTTTGGCCGGCGGAATCCGTATCAAATGACAGATAAATTCTTCTTGATGGAGTGTAGCGTGATAAAAGTTTCACATGGTCTGCTGTTAATGATGTTCCGCAAGATGCAACGGCGTTTTCTATACCATGTGCTTGTGCTGAAATTACGTCAAAATATCCTTCCATCAATATTACACTGTCTTGCTCTTTTATAGCATCTTTTGCAGTATATAGTCCGTACAAAATTTTGCTCTTGTTATAAATTAAAGAATCAGAAGAATTGAGATATTTTGGCTGTTGATCTTTTTCTATCGCACGTGCGCCAAATGCTACATAATCACCAAATTCGTTTTGAATAGGAATAATCACACGATTTCTGAATCTGTCAATATATTTCCCTTCTTTTGTTTTGAGGATTAATCCTGCTTTTTCCAAAACTTCATCAGAAAAATCACTTTTATATTTTTTGTAAAATTCATCGTAGGATTTTGACGCAACACCAAGTGAATATTTTTCAATAATTTCTTTAGAAATTCCTCTGCCTGACAAATATTCCAGAACGGATGTTACTTCCGGTGTTTTATCTTTCAAAAGTTTAAGATTATAAAATTCTGCAGCTTTTTGGCAGGCTTTAACCATATCTTCTTTTAATCCTTTATTCTCGGATTTATGAAGTTTTTTAGGCATTTCAAGCCCAAATTTTTCTGCCAATTCCGTCAAAACATCCATAAACTCTTTGTTTTGAGTTTTCATAATAAAAGAAATTGCATCTCCGCCTTCACCGCATCCAAAACATTTGTAAATACCCAAAGCGGGATTTACTGAAAAAGACGGGGTTTTTTCTTTATGAAAAGGGCATAATCCCCAATAGTGACTGCCATTTTTTTTCAAAATAACTTGTTCAGATACAACATCTACAATATCAAGCCTATCTTTTATCTGAGATACAAGTTCTTCCATTGAATTCGCCATACTAAAATTTTAGCATTAATATATTTTTTATCAAAGTATTTAATCGTTTTTTAAACAAAATTTTTCATGATACAATATAACCATGTTTACAGGGATTGTAGAAGAAATAGGATTTATAAAGAGTTTTGACGGTTCAAGACTTGTTGTTGAATGCTCAAAAGTTCTTGAAAATTCTCAAATTGGTGACAGTATAGCTATAGACGGTTGCTGTCAGACTATAATTTCAATGACGGAAAATACTTTTTGTACAGATGTAAGTTCAGAAACTTTGAGAATTACAAAAGGCTTTAAATCTGCGTCATATGTAAATCTTGAAAGGGCACTCACACCTCAGAGCCGAATGGGTGGACATATTGTTCAGGGGCATATTGACGGAGCAGCAAAATATCTGGGGGACAGCAGATTTGAAATCCCTGAAAATTTAGAAAAATATGTTGTTTATAAGGGTTCAATTTCTATTGACGGAGTAAGTTTGACAGTTGCAAGTATAGAAAATAATATATTTAGTGTTGCAATAATTCCGCATACATTAGAAAAGACAACTTTAAAAAATCTCAAAGCCGGGGATTTAGTTAATATTGAAACAGATATTTTAGGCAGATATGTTGAAAAATTTTTGTCTGTGAAGAATAATAGCAATATAACAATGGATTTTTTAGCAGAAAACGGGTTTGTGTAAATGGAAAATTTTAAATTTGACAGTATAGAAGAAGCATTAGAAGATTTTAAAAACGGTAAGATGATAATTGTTGCCGATGATGAAGACAGGGAAAATGAAGGTGACATAATTTGTTCAGGTCAAATGGTTACACCTGAAGTAATCCAATTTATGGCAGAAAATGCAAAAGGACTTATATGCCTTGCTATTGCTCCGGAAATTGCAGACAAAATGCAATTACCTCAAATGGTTGAACAGAATTCAGAATCTATGAAAACGGCATTTACCGTAAGTATTGATGCTGCGGAAAAATATGGCGTTACTACAGGTATTTCCGCATTTGACAGAGCAAAAACAATTGAAGTTTGTCTTGCACATGATGCACAACCGTCAGATCTAAGAAGACCGGGACATTTGTTTCCTTGTGTTGCAAGACGAGGCGGGGTTTTGACAAGAACAGGTCACACAGAAGCCGTTGTTGATATGGCAAGATTATGCGGACATATTCCCGCAGGTGCTATGTGTGAAGTTATGGGACATGATGGACATATGGCAAAAAGAGATGAGCTATATAAATTTGCAAAAGAACATAATCTTAAATTTATATCTGTTGCTGAATTAATTGCCTATCGTCTAAAATCAGAAAAAATTGTTACCCGAGAGGCTGAGGCACATTTACCAACACAGTTTGGAGAATTTGATATTTACGGCTATGTAAACAAAATAACAGGTCAAGAAAGCGTTGCGCTTGTCAAAGATGATGGCTCAGACAAAATTCCTCTGATAAGGGTTCACAGTGAATGTTTAACAGGTGATATTTTCGGAAGCCTTAAATGTGATTGTAACTATCAATTACACACAGCTATGCAAATGATTGATAAATATGGTAAAGGAGCAGTAATATACATGAAAGGCCATGAAGGCAGGGGAATCGGAATAATAAATAAAATTAAAGCATACCACCTGCAAGAAGAAGGACAAGATACTGTTGAAGCTAACCTTTCTCTCGGGTTTAAACCTGATTTGAGAGATTACGGTATGGGTGCGCAAATTATTCTTGACTTGGGATTCAATAATTTTAACTTAATTACCAATAATCCTAAAAAAATCATTGGTTTGAACGGTTACGGTTTGACGGTTCATGATATAGTTAAAATAGAACCGCAAATAAATTCATATAACAAACGTTATATGGAAACAAAACGAGAAAAAATGCAACATATGTTTTAGAGAAGTAGAAAATAGATGTGTAGAGGAATGGCTATTTAATGATAGCAATTCAAAAAAATTAATAAAACAACTAACTAAAAATAGCTATTCATCTAGTTTTCTAATTTTCTATACACCTGAGACATATCGGATAATAAAAGGAATTTAAGATGCTCCCATACACAAGAGAAGATGAAAAAGATAATCAGAATTTTGAAGCAAGACTTTTAACTAAAGAGGATTATAAAGGGTTTGCACCTGTTTATAATGACTTTAAAGAAAAAGCCGTAACAGAGTATATGTTTGAGCTTGATCCTTTGGACTATGAGGATTTTATAGATTCTGTCGAAAAAAAACTTATAGACTGTTTAGTTTTATACGAAAATACAATTCCTGTTGCATTTTTAGTTTATACAACAGCAATATCCGAAGCAATAGAACTCAATATAATTCATTCTTTTCAAATGGAAAATATGGTTGAACGAAGTATGTATCTCGTCAAAAAATTTTTGGAACTGACAAAATCAGAAAGAATGGATAAAATTGTTTGCTACCCAATGCTCGGAAGTCAGCAAAAACTTGTCGGTGATATTGCCCGTTACGGATTTAAGTTTGTTGGAATTGCTGTTTTAAGGTTTATGATGTCAGGAACAAATTCCGGAGCTATATTAAAGAACGCACAATTAGCTGATATTGATGCCGATTATAGCTTTGTTGAATGGGATGACAAATACTATGATGATGCGGTAGTTGTTATTCAAGAAGGATTTGAAAACAGTGCAGATGCTTTATTTGATCCCAGATTTAAAACTATTGAGGGCACACAAGATATAATGACAAAAGTTGTTAAAAGCCTTTATGCTGAATTTTTACCGGAAGCAACAACAGTAATGTTATACAAAGGAGAACCTGTCGGTTTTTGTTTTATGAACCTTACAGGCGGTAAAATTGCAAATATTCCTCTTGTTTCGATTAAAAAAGATCATCAGGGAAAAGGTTTGTCAAAACATATGTTAAAAAAATCGGTAGAAAAACTTATTGAATGGGTTGAAAATGGTGAAAAACCTATTACCGAAGTAAACACGACAACAGAAACCAACAATTTCCAAGCATTAAAAATGTATAGAAATTTAGGCTTTAAAGAAGATTATAACTATCCTCAATCTTATTTGCCCATAAAAGAGGATATATAACTAATCTTGAATAATTTCTATTTCATTTCCGTCAGGATCTTGAATAAATGCAATAATTGAATTAACTTCTTCTAGAAAAAACGGTTCGCATGTGTATTCATAACCCATTGAATGAAGTTTTTTACCAAATTCTGCCATTGAATCAACACCAAAAGCAAAATGTCCGAAAGCGTTGCCGTTTTCATATCCGTTTTCGGGATTTTCAAAATTAGCTGTTAATTCAATTTGTGTTTGCCCATCATTATCGCTCAAATAATATAAAACACAATCTTCAAGTTTTACCGTTCTGACTAAATTCATATCCAGCAGTTTTATATAAAAATCTAATGCTTTATCTGCATCTTTTACCCTTATCATTGCATGTAAAAATTTCATTTTTTCTCCTTTTTATAATAATATTTTAATCAGTATGTGATACAATTCCGTTTGATGTATTTTTATCAATTTCTATAACATGCCTGATAATCGTATGTGCCATTAAAAGCAAATACGGATTAATTTCGTTTGTATCGGACATATTAATTTTTGCTTGCGGTTTTTCCTGAGCATTATTAACTGTTGTTTGACTGCTTGTATCAAACGATACAACAGATTCCATTGAATAATGTTTTTCATCGCCTTCAATACGCAGCATTAATTCGTCTTTCGGAAATTCTTTTACACACTCAATATTTACATGAACAGAATTTGAATTTTCCAATACCAATGTTGCAACCACATTTCCATAATTAAGAGTCGTAATAGTAATTATCAAAATGCTGTCAGAATCATCACCCGATGAGCCTTTTTCTATTTCTATATCAAACCCTACACCCTCCTGCAAAGGAAGCCAAGGAAGGTATAAAAGCATTAACAATTTCATTGTTTGTGCCGAATCATTTTTTGATGCAGCAGCAACACTGGCATTAATTAATTTTGCAGATTCTTTCAATTGAGATATATCTTGTATTCCAAGTTTTGCGGAATTCGCCATCGTAGTAATCAATTTTGCTATAGCATCTTTTCCGTTAGCTTGAATCATTGCAGAAATATCAAGTAGATTTATCATACCGTTTGAAGATAAAGGAAGATTTCTCAAAGAAGTTTGAAATTGACTCAATATAGCTTTATTACCTGTTAAAATCATGTTTTGTGCTTCAGTTAGAGATAGACCTTGCAATTGAGCCAAAATTTGCGCTTGAGTCTGAGATAAAGCATTTCTTTGCATATTAATCTGGTTTGCAAACTGTTGATTTAATTGCGCAAGTGAAATATTTCTCTGAAGCATATACACAAGCTCATTCATATTTTTAGGCAGTTTCATCATATCTTTTACATACATTGACTGGTCAACGCCTGCCATCTCAGTCATTTGCGGTGCCGGCATGTTAGGAACAGGTTTTGTAGGCGCAGGCGGAGGCGCTTGCGGAGCTTGAGAAGCAGGTGTAAACTGCTGAGGAGCTTTTGGGGCTCTTGATTGTGAATTTAGCGCCTGATAATTTACAAATTTTGAAATTAAATTATTTAAGTTTATGTCCGCCATACGTTAATTATACTGATTTTGTGTATTTTGGCAATAATATAAATAATTAAAATATTAGTTATTTTTGGTGGGATTGGTCATCCCACCATTATTAATTACTCATCCATCATTTCCTCTACCCAACGGATGAGGCTTGAAATTTCGTAAGGTTTTGGAATGTACAAATCGGCACCGGAATTCAAAATCAGTTCTTTGTCATGTATAACTGATGTTACAACAAGTTTTGTTCTGTCAAAAAGAGAGTTGTGACGAATTTCTTTACAAATTTCCAATCCTTTTAAGGTTTCTGCACTGCCTGCGTCAAGAATTATTAAAGCCGGAACGATATCATTTATTTCTCCAAAATTATGTATAGTCTTGACATCATAGCCCTGCAAATCAAATATGGTTTTCAAAAGCAATGTCATTGCTTCATCTTCTTCGATGATAAAAATTTTGTTATTTATTTCGTTATTAATAGCATTTTCTGCCGTAATTTTAGGTCGTTCAATCAGATAGTTGGATTTATTAGGCAAATCTGCCATAGCATGAATTTGTCTTAAATTATGCAAAAGGTGGGTTGAATCTTTGTATTGAACAAATTCATTCGTCACTATACCAATTGTTGTGTGGACAAAATTAGAGCGGCGTCCTGCAAATTCATCCCCTCTCATAAGCATAAAACCACGCTTGTTATCTTGCGGGGAATAAAATTTTGAGGCAACTGAATCAAATGCAAAAGTTAAAAAATTTGCTATTTTTTCTGCTTTTATTCCGTCAGTAATTATTAAAAATTCATTATCAGACAACAAACCCAAATAATCATTTTCAGATAGTGATGATTGAATAATCGCACAATATGTTTGAATAAGTTTGTCAGATGCAAGTTCTGTATAATTTTCTTTGTAATTATTGAAATTCTCTATGCTGACAATCATCGCAGCCCAGAAACTGTTATCAGAAGTAATCCTTTTTAGTGCTCGCAAAGAATAGTTGCGTTGTGGCAGCAAAACTTTATTATTAATATTTGATTCAATTTCGCGTCTTAAATGTGCTTTAATTCGCATAACAAATTCATCTGAATTTACCGGTTCTGAGATAAAATCATCTGCACCGTTTGCCAAAACTTTTAGTTTGTCATCAAGTTCAGCAGATTTTGAAAGAGCTATAATTATAGGGCGCATGTTATAGGTTAATGCTCTTAATTTTTTACAATAATCTGATAAATCACTGCTTGTACTGTCAGAAATAATTATTAAATCAGGTTCCTTGTCCTGAATAATTTTCATTGCAGAAATAAAATCTTTTGTAACAAGACAAGTATTTTCCTTGTTTGTCAAAAGTTTTTTATACTTTGTCGAAAGTTCTTGTCTTTTATCTATAATCAGTGTGACTGACTGCATTTTTAGCTTGCCTTTCAATATTTGCACATGGCATGGATACTTCAAAAGTTGTTTCGTGATTTTGCGAATTGACTTTTATAATTCCGCCCATTTTTTCAACTAAATTTTTTGTAATGTACAAACCCAAACCGCTGCCCTGAACTTTTCTGGTAAGCGGATTATCAATTCTTGAAAATTTAGTGAATATTTTTTCGTAATCTTCTTTATCAATTTCTATGCCGGAATTTATTACCCTTATGGAGACAAATTCTTCGGTATAGGTTGAAATTATTTTTATTGTAGAATTTTCATCCCCGTATTTTGCGGCATTTTCAATCAAATTTGTCATGATTTGTTGAAATTTATCTTTGTCTGCAAGAATATGCGGAGTTTTTTCATCAATATTTATTTCAAATTTTTTGTCCGGATATTGATTTTTAACAATAGAGCATGTCATGTCAATTATGGGTTTTATTTGAATTTCTTTGTAGATTAAATCTTCTTTTGTACCTTGTAGTTTGGTAACAGACAGCATGTTTTCAACAAGATTAATCAATCTGTTTGATTGTTCAACTATTATATTCAAAAACTTTTTTTTGCTTTCATCATCAAGTTTGTCCCAAGATGAGAGCATAGTCTGAGAAAACCCTCTGATTGAAGTAAGAGGAGTTCTGAGTTCATGGCTGACGGTTGATATGAAATCTTCGTAATTATACATATGTTAATTATAGCAAATTTTTTAAATAACAATAAAAATCTTAATATTTTATAAATTATTTATTAACAAAAAATGTTTGAAATTTCATAAAAAAAAGCCATTCTTTTTTAAGAACGGCTACCAGACTTGGGGAGGAGGTATGAAAAACGTAAAGTTTTTCATATCTTAACAAGTATAGTATCGACCGCTAAAAATAAAAACTTTATTCTTTTCTTTAAATCTCATACAAATAATGTAGAAAAATAATTTAAGAGCAGATATGATTTTATGAATATTTATCTTCAACCATTTTGTCATAATATTCTTTTTTAAGCTCTTTAATATCGTTGCAAACAAGATGTAAAGCATGGATAATTGCAAGTGTATTTTCCAGCTTGTCTGTTTTTTGAGTTTCTTCAATAAAAGACACAATATCGTCATTAATATAATCTTCTAAAAAGATTAATAGTAGTTTGAAAGCTCTGCAAGGTCTTTCCAATTCACTTATAAAATCTTCTATCATATGCTGTCCAAAACAAATTGCACAATGCATGTTATAACATAATAGCAACAAAATGTCAACACAAATGATATAATTATAATATGGTCAGAAAACATTTAAGAACTATTGGAAATAGTTACGGTATAATTATACCCAAACTTTATCTTGAGGAAATGGGGATTAATCCTATTTTGCATGATGTTGAAATTGAAGTAAAAGATAAAGTTTTACACGTTCAAAAAGCGGAAGATAAACAATCCTGATATCAAATTCAGAATGACAAAATTTTTCGTATAAATCTACTTACTATACGTAAGCTTTCCCGCAAGACAGTTTTGACGATTTATAGTGAAAATATGTATATAGTTATCATTTTTAATTTGCAGAACTTGCAAGTTGTTTAACTTCTTTTCTTTTAACTTTATTTGTTGCAGTTCTTGGAAGCGGTTCTTTGCTAACAATAATATTTACCGGACGTTTGTAAGCTGTCAAGTGTGTTGCAAGCTGTTTTGCTTCCGCTCTTACAACTTTTTCAAGTTCTTCATCAGAGTATTTTTCAATAATTTCCGGTTTTGGAACAATCATTGCGGCAATTTCTTCCGTTCCGTCTTTAACACCTGATGTTCTGATTAGACCGAATACACAAACTTCTGCAAATAAAGGACTAGCTTCCAACACAGCTTCAACTTCTTCAGGGAATACTTTTTTGCCGCCTGACAAAACAATCATATTTTTAATACGACCGGTGATATAAATGTGTCCGCCGTTTTTGATTTCTGCAATATCACCTGTATGGAAAAATCCTTCTTTGTCTATAGCTTCTGCGGTTAATTCCGGTTGGTTGTGATAGCCTTTCATAACTGATGGTCCTTTGACTAAAAGCTCACCTGTTTCTGGAACAATTTTTGCTTCGTAAGTTTTTAAAGGTCTGCCAACAGATGCCAAATCACCTTGTCTGTCAACGTTTATTGAAATTACAGGGCTTGTTTCCGTAAGACCATATCCTTGATATATTTTTATACCAATTCTGTCAAAAAATTCACCGACATTTAAGTCTAGCGGAGCACCGCCTGAAATACAGCCAACAAATTTTCCGCCGAATTTTTTGTGATAATTTTTGAACATTAATCTTTTTAATCTGTAAGAAGGTACAAATTTAGCCAATGCATATTTGATTTTAAATCTCAACTGAGCAAACTCATCACGAGATTTAATTTCATTTTCAGTTGTAGTCTTCAATAATTTTAAGAAAGCCGGAACAACAATCATAAATTGTATATGTTTTTCTCTCATTATGCTCAAAATATCATTCGGCTTTAGGCTTGGAGTGTAGAAAATAGAGCATCCAAACTGCATAAAAGCAGAGAATCCGACAGTCATTTCAAACAAATGGTTCATCGGCAAAATTGATAACAAATTAATATTTCTGAAAGGCATAATTTTGTTTAGTGTATAATCCAAATCGTACATTTGAGTAAGCATATTACCGAATGTCGTCATAACGCCTTTTGGTTTGCCTGTAGTTCCTGATGTATAAATAATTAAAGCTGTATCGTTTGTTCTTCTTATTCTCCATTTTGCCTGATAAACGTCAGGAAGTTGGTAAATACTTGTGCCATCCATTCCGTAATACGGTTCATCCATAATTAAAAGTGTTTTTAAAGATGGAATTTCTTCCATCAGATATTTTGCCATATCAACATGTTTGCGAGAAACAAGAATTACTGACGGCAAACAATCTGAAAGTATAGATTTTAATTCATATTTTGTTAATTTTATATCAAGCGGTACACTGATTGTACCTGCAATAATTGATGCGAAGACGCATGCACCGAATTCAGGTTTTGATTCTGAAAGAATTGCAACTCTTTCCCCTTTTTCTACTTGCAATTCATTAATTAAATACGCACCGAGTTTTCTTGAAAGATTACCTAAACCTGCGTATGTCATTTCTTTCCAGCCATACTGATATTTCATACCTAATGCAACTTTATCAGCGTATTTTTCTGTTCTTTCTTGTAAGAATGTTAATATATTCTTTCTGCCTAATCCCATAATAACCTCTTTTTCTGTGATTATATTATATATTAAATAATGTCAAAAGCAAATTTATTAAAAATTTTGTATTATAATGAGAAAAAAGGAATAATAAATGAAAAAAGTATATATAGATACAATGGGATGCCAGATGAATAAATCAGATACCGAAAGAATGCTCGGTATGTTATCCCATTTTGACTACGAAGAAACAAAAACTCCGGAAGATGCAGATTTACTTATGGTTAATACTTGTTCTATAAGACAACTTTCTGAAGATAAAGCATTTAGTGCTGTTGGAACTTGGGGAAAATGGAAAAAAGAATTAGGAAAAGATATAAAAATAGGTTTTTGCGGCTGTGTTGCTCAGCAAAAAGCTCAAGAGATATTTAAACGGGCACCTTATGTTGATTTTATTTTAGGTACGCATAAAATTTATGCATTACCTGAAATTATCAAACGTATAAACAATGGTGAAAGAGTTTGCGAATGCACAGAAACTAACCAAACTGAAGATGATAAAGCTAAAGATTACGAAATTCAGCGTGTTAAAGGGGTTGGAGCTTGGATTCCTATTACTGAGGGTTGCAACAATTTCTGTACATACTGTATAGTTCCTTATACAAGAGGCAGAGAACGCTCCCGTGAACCTGAAATTATTATAAAAGAAGCGAAAGATGCACTTGCATCAGGCTATAAAGAGATTACTCTTTTGGGGCAAAATGTCGACAGTTACGGTAAAGATTTCAAAGATAGACAATATCGTCTTGCACAACTTTTGACGGATTTGAACAATTTGGAAGGAAATTTTAGAATTCGTTTTGTTACATCATATCCGACAGATATTACTGATGAATTAATTGATACTGTTGTAAAACTTGATAAGGTGTGTGAATATTTTCATATTCCGATGCAATCTGGAAGTACACCTGTTTTAAAGGCAATGAACAGAAGATATACAAGAGAAGAATACGCTAAAATTGTTCAAAAAATCAGAAATAAAGTTCCTGATGTAACTATTACAAGTGACTTTATAGCAGGCTTTCCAGGTGAAACAGAAGATCAGTTTGTTGAAACGCTTACTGCAATTGATGAATTTGAACTTGATTACTCAAATGTAGCTGCGTATTCTCCTCGTGAAAAAACAGTCGCTGCAAAATGGGTTGATAAATATATCCCTGAAGATATAAAAGATGAACGTTTTCAAAGATTAAACAAAAAAATTCAAGAAAATTGCCTTAAATCAAACAAAAAATACGTTGGACGAGAAATGGAAGTTTTGGTTGAAAATTTCTATGAACACAAAGGAAAAATGATAAATACAGGTAAAACAAGAAATTTTAAAACGGTACATATCCCTTGTGACAAAGACTTAACAGGACAATTTGTAAATATTAAAATAACCGAAGCAAAAACTTGGTATGTTAAAGGTGAACTAATATAATAATGAAAGAAATCTTTCTGACTACTGAAGATAATGTCAAAATTGCTCTAAATCATTATAATAACAATCGTAATGAAGTTGTAATTATTGCGCACGGCTGGTTTATGACGAAAGACAGTAATGCTTTTAAACAAATTTCAGAAGAATTTTTTAAACATTTTGACGTTATAACTTTGGATTTTCGGGGACATGGAAAAAGTGCAGGGTTTTATACATTTACCTCAAAAGAAATTCTTGATTTAAAAACAGTTGTAAATTATGCAAAAGAAAAATACTCAAAAATTTATCTTGCAGGATTTTCTTTAGGAGGAGCTTTAGTATTAATCCATAGTGCAAAATTTAGTGATATAGATAAAATAATTGCAGTTTCAGCTCCGTCTGACTTTGACAAAATAGAAAATCAAATATGGAGAAAAGAAGCGTTTATCCCTACGTTCAAAAAAATTGAATTAAAAAGGTGGTTTTCTGTTCGCCCAAGTGTGATAATAAGAAAAAAAATAAAACCGATTGATATTATTGATAAAATAAAAGTCCCAACATTATTTTTGGCAGGGAAAAAAGATCCGACAGTACATTTTTGGCATACGCAAAAACTCTATGAAAAAGCTGTTTGTCCAAAACAATTTGAACTGTTTGAAAACGGTATCCACGCAGAAGACTTGTATCTAGATGAGCCTGAAAGATTTATGAATCTATGCATTAATTTTTTAAAAAGTCAGGATGCTTAATTACCATTTCGCAATTTTTACAATCAAATTCAAGCGGATATTTTTGTCCTTTTTCATCAATCAAAAACAGTTTTTTAGGAGATTTGCACAAATCAAAAGCATATTTCAGGCAATGCTTTGTTCGCATCAATTCTGTTGCTTTTGAACCTGATTCTGCTGACATTTCACAAACATTGCATCCGCAATTTTCATAAAATATTTTTGCAGTTTTGTTATGAATATTTGCTCTGTAATCCAAATTTTTTATAGGAAATTCTGTATCAGACAATGGTTTTTGATATTTTTTAGGATAATTTTTAATCCTTTCGTCCATTAATTTTGACAATATATTTCGTCTGATCTCGTTAATTTGCGAAACAGGAATGAACGGTAAGCTGTCGTCTAATTCAATTTTTTGAACATAAAAATCACTTTCACCCGTTTTGTTTAATTGACTTATAAAATTTTCTTTCATCTTATCGGGATTATTTGGTGTTTCGCCTGATGGGATTTCAATTTTTACGGAATTGTTATCCTCATCTATTGCTTCCAGTGTTCTTTTTTGGAGTTTAAAAATTACACCTATTTGACGTTTTGTTTTTGTATTTGTGAGCTGTTTTTCAAACTTTGAATCAAAGTTTCTGTAAATATCCAACCCAACTTTGATACCATTCATTTTATTTGGAAATATTTTATTTTCTTCAACTCTGTTAACAAGACAGCCGTTTCCGTCAAAATATAAGCCGTCTTGCGGATGAAGTTTGGGTTCAACCCCCTCCCGCCTTTCAGGCACCCTCCCCTTGGGGGAGGGAAGGGTGAGGGTTTGTTTTTTTATTTCAAAGTAATTTCTTCCGATTTTAGTTACTTTTCCTAAGTATTCCCCTTGAGATTTTGGGCTGCTAAAATTATATATTTCCCCTCGCCCTTTAGGGGAGAGGGTTAGGGAGAGGGGCAGAAAATAATCTGTAAATCCTCTGTTAAAGCTCTTATTCACATTTGGCTCAAAGTCAAGAAATACCTTGCCGGAGGATGTTTTTGAGGCAAGTTTGTCAATTTCGTTTCTGTAATATGCAACGACATTTTTGACGTAATTTTCATCTTTTAATCTACCCTCTATTTTGAATGATTTTACACCTGAATTTATAAGTTTTTCAATATGTTCAGAAGCATTAAAATCTTTTAAACTCAATAAATACTTATCTTTTTCAATAAAATTATTTTTTTCATCAATAAGTGTATATTTTTTACGGCAAGCCTGAGCACACTCTCCCCTGTTTGCCGAACGCCCGCCGATAAAATGGCTTAAATAACATTGACCGCTGTATGAAACACACAGAGCACCATGTATGAATGTTTCAATTTCAGCATTCGTATTTTCACAAATTTTTTTTATTTGTTCTAAAGATAATTCTCTTGCAAGAATAATTCTTGAAACACCCAAATTATCAAAAAATTTAGCTTTTTTTAATGTCCTGTTATCACATTGAGTACTTGCATGGAGCTCGATTGGCGGGAGCTCACCTCGTTTTGCGAGCTCAAAAATTCCCATATCCTGAACGATTATTGCATCAACTCCAATATCATAAAGTTGTTGAATTAAATTTTTAGCTTCAATAAGCTCGTTATCATCAAGTATAGTGTTAATGGTTACATGAACCCTTACATAAAACTTGTGTGCATAATCGACAATTTCTTTAATATCTTCAATAGAGTTTGGAACTTTTTTTCTTGCTCCAAAATTTGAAGCACCGATATATAAAGCATCACAGCCTGAATTTATTGCGGCAAATGCAGTTTTTTTATCCTTTGCGGGAGCAAGAAGTTCAACTTTTTTCATATAATGATTTTAACACAACAAAATTATAATTTTGTTGCAAGAAATCTAAAAATTCGCTAAACTTGTTTTATGGATGAAATAATTTCAAAATTAAAAGAGATCGGATTAAACGAATATCAATCAAAAGTTTATGTTGCTTTGCTCAAAAAACATCCTGCAACAGGATACGAAATCAGCAAACTGGCAAATATTCCGCAGGCAAGAGCTTATGATACATTAAAGTCGTTGGAAAGCATACATATAGCTGTTTCTTCAAACACAAAACCTGTAACTTATACTCCAATAAAACCAAAAGAGCTGACTAAAAGATATAAAAGAAAGATTGAATCAACAATAGATTTTTTAGATAAAAAATTACCGGATGTTAAGGAAGAACGTTATACAGAACCTATTTTGAATATTACCGGTAAATCTAAAATTCTTGAAAAAGCTATTGAATTAATTCAATCAGCTAAAAAAACTGTGTATATTTCCTTGTTTTCTCAAGATTTTAAATATCTTGAACAATATCTGCTTGATGCATATAACAGAGGATTAGATGTAAAAATAGTAAAATACGATTATTTTGTTTGTAATTTTGGAAGAACGTTTACACATTTGGGAATTCCGCTTTTAGAACACTATAATATCGGAAAATTTATGTTTTTATCTGTAGATAATATTGAAGGATTGTTTGGTATAACAGATAATCAAAAACACGATATGCCTGAAGTTATTTGGTCAAAAAATCCTGAAATTGTATTTTTAATAAAAGCGTTTATTGTTCATGATATGTATATAATAGATATAGGTGAAAATTTTCCTGAACAATTAAAATATTTTTATGGTGCAGGGTTGAAAAAATTACGTGACAAAATTTTACATTAACTTTTCAAAAATAATTTAAAGTTATATAATAGAAAAAAATATTTAATTGGGGAGAAAAATGTACGGGTATAGTTTTGAATTAATAACAGGACCGATGAGTTGCGGCAAAACTGAAGAACTTTTGAGAAGAATCAGACGTTGTATTATTGCAAAGAAAAAAGTAAAAGTTATTTCGCCGGAAGTTGATACGAGAGCCAACGGTGATTATATAGAGTCAAGAAACGGTTTATGGCTTGATGCTATCAAAGTTAAACATTCCATACAAATCATGAGTCTTGTGAAACCTGAAGATGAGGTTGTTGCAATAGATGAGCTTCAATTTTTTGATGAAAATATAGTAAAAGTTATTTCAAAACTTATGCAAGACGGCAAAAAAGTTATCGGAACAGGTTTGGAGCTTGATTTTAAGGCTGAACCTTTTGGAAGTATGCCTCAATTGATGTGCATAGCTACAAAAGTTGACAAACTTCACGCCGTATGTATGAAATGTGGCTGCGAAGATGCTACACGTACTCAAAGACTTATTGACGGAAAACCGGCTGACAAAAATTCGCCGCTTATTATGATTGGTGGGGATGAAACATATGAAGCTCGCTGTATTAAATGTTATGAGCTTCCTGATGTCGAAACAGAAAAGAAAAAACGCGGATTCAGGTTATTGAGTTTTGAAAGATGATTTGTTCCCTCTCCAAGGGAGAGGGTTAGGGAGAGGGGGATTTAATATTTTGTCTTATATATTCCAATACATTATCAATATTTTTTAATTCGTTGTCTGAAATTCTTATAATTCTGTAACCTTTTTGTTTTAAATAATTATCTCTTTCTACATCGTATTGTTTTCTGTCATTTAAATGCTGTGAACCGTCAAGTTCAATAATTAAATTCGTATCAGTGCATAAAAAATCAACAATATATTTATCAATTGGAACTTGTCTTTTAAATTTATAACCTAAAAATCTTTTTCCTCTCAAATAATACCAAAGTTTTTGTTCACAGTCTGTCATATTTTTTCTTAACTGTTTTGCAAAATTAATAGTTTTATATGATGCTCTTTTCATGCTTATATAATATCACAAGTTTCCCCCTCTCCCTAACCCTCCCCCTAGGGGAGGGAAAATTGAATGCGGATTTAGGTTATTGAGTTTTGAGCGTTAAATAAAAGGCACTAAGGCAGAAAGTTCTTTACAGAAAGGTATAATAAAAATTTGCCAATATATTTTTATGATAATCCATAGTGCCTTTAGCTGAAAACAAAAGACCGACATTTCTGTCGGTCATCAATATTTGAGTAAATGTGTATATTTATAAGTTATGCAGTTAACATTTCAATAAATCTGTTTGTTCCTTCCACAGTTTCCTGATGTAATGGTTTAGCCAAATATTTAGCTAATTTATCGTGATTTACACCTGTAATATTTTTTTGAGCAAATGCTACAAAATCTGTTTCTTCAAAACCTTGCAATTCATCCAAAGCTTTCATAAACGGAGCATTGGCAAAAGCCTCAGCCAATCTCTTTTCTGTTGCGGCATCAGATACATCAATTTTCGACAACAGAGCACCTTTATTTTGTGCTGCTGCAGCATCCAATGCGCTTGCTTCAACTTTTTTAGTTTCAAATTCTTTTTTAGTTTCTACTTTTTCCTGTTTTTCTTCTTTAACAGCCTTTTTGCCTTGAGTAGAACCCAAATACACTTTTAACGCTTCTAAATTTTGATTATTAATTTTGTTCATTGCCTTCACCATCTTTCCGTTCATTTACTCACATTATGAACTACGGCACATATAAGGCAAAACTTTAATCTTTTTTGGGGAATGTTAACAAATATTAACAAAACATTGAATGATAATTATATTAAATAAAAAAGAGGACTGAAATTCAGTCCTCTCTTATATCTGGGCCGCAGTGGACTCGTCTTGGATTTGCTCCACGCTCGTGAAGTTTCGCCTTTGTGGCTTTGCCACAGTCGGCTCAATTCACTCGCTATCCGGATTTGTTCGCTTTGCTCACTCCATCCGTCCGCAAATCCGCCGAACCACCATTTGATTGTTTCTCGTAATATAGCACCATATAAAAAGAGGTAGGATAAACCTACCTCTTCTTATCTGGGCCGCAGTGGACTCGAACCACCGACCTCACCCTTATCAGGGGTGCGCTCTAACCACCTGAGCTAGCAGCCCTTATTATTTGTTCTGTTTTGCGATCCCGAAACAAGTTCGGGACTCCGGAATTTCTAAAATTCACTTTGTTCATTTAAGAACTTCCGTCGGCTAGCAGCCCATATCAATTGCTATTTTCAAGTTCAATCAATATGTCGGCAAACTCAAAATTATCATGAACATTTTTTAAAATCAAGAGGTTTGTTTAAATTTCTTGGTTCAATATGTCCAAAACCATATCCAGAGCTTTTTCGGTAAACATAAATTTCATGTTTTTTCTGTTAAGTTTAGGGTTAAGTTTAAATTTTTTCACGACTATTTTGTCTTTGTATGCGCATGCTGCATATAGAAGTCCGACTGGTTTGTTTTCGTCGCCTGTTGGGCCTGCAATTCCTGTTGTGCAAATTGCGATATCGCTATTCGTAACACGCAGAAGTCCTTGTGCCATTTCGTATGCGCACTGTTCGCTGACTGCGCCGAATTGTTTTAGAGTTTCCAGTGATACATTAAGGATTTTTTGTTTTGCGTCGTTGGAATAAGTTACAAAATTCAAGTGTGTGTAGGCTGAGCTTCCTGAAACATCTGTCAGGCGAGAGCTCAACAGCCCGCCGGTGCAGGATTCTGCTGTCGAAATTTTTAGTGCGTTTCTCAAAAGTATTTTTGCAACTTTTTGGTGTTTATCTGATTTAGTTCTTTTTAATAAAACTTTAAGATTTACAAAACAGTTATTCATGATAATAAAATTTTGGGTGAAAAATATATTTTGTCAAATTTTTGTTCGGTATGAATATTTTTATGAATTTTTTTTTAAACTATTGTAAAAAATCATTCATTTAATTTATTTACATACTGGACAAATAAAAAATTAGTTGTTAAAATGAGTCTATATAGTTGGATAATTATGAGGATTGAGAAAATATGAAAAATTTTAAACGTAGTGCTTTTTCAAAGGCTTTGGTGTACGCAGCAATTACAGGATTGGTAAGTTTTGGAGGGTATGCATATGCGGAGGAAATAAACGCATATGACAATTTGACTTCGCCTGCTGCTGTGAGAAAATATGTAAACACACATCGTTACAAAAAGATAAACAAACCGAATCTTGTTTTCAACAAATCTTCATTAAAAACTACTGCATCAAAGGGTGGTGAAATCACCGGTTTTGCAGCTATGCAACGTCATTCTGAGGCTTTAGCCGAAGAATCTCAAAACTTTGCAAAGGGAGGAAGTATCACCGGTTTTGCGGCGCCGAATACTCCTACATTGGATGAAATGGCAACGAAAGCCTCATCATTCACCCCGAGCCAACAATATGAATTGAAAACAGCAAAAGGCTCAAACACACATTTCTTAATCCTCAACGGCAAACAATACTGGTATACCCCGAATGAAGGTTCTGCGGATAAAAACAATATCTTGACCTACCTCGCAGGCTGTGCGCTCACAACAACAGGTGCAAGTGAATCAAACTATGTATTTAAGCAAGGTACAAACTATTATACTTTTGACAAAACCAATTTGCCGACGAGCGGATATAAATGGAACGAAACAGGCAAACTTGTTAATTTGACTGATGATGGCACAAGGAGTAATTACGACTTTGCTGTGTCCTCCCCGGACGGGGAGGGTTCGGGTGGGGTGATAAATTCCACCAAATATTACAACATCAATACTGACCTGAAAAAAGCTAGCAGTGCCGGAAGTAAACTCTCAGACATCAATTGGAGTACAACTGAGCCGACAGACTACACTTGGGCAGATGATTATGTTGCAGGTTCAAATGTGACGGTAGATACAACTGCGGGTACGGTTAAGGGTGCAATCCGTCTCAAAACTCCTCACAACGGCACAGTTCCTGTATCCGGTTCTTGGAACAAGTGGTTTACTTATACTTATACAAAGCCGACAGAAGATTACACGATTACACAAGACAGAATAAATGATACAATCGCCACAAATGGATCAAATGTTCAGAATAAAGTTTTTGCGGGTATCTCAGGCGCTTCAAATGGCGGTGCGATATATAACACTCAGAACAGGTCAACAGTCGATATCATAGCGGATTTTGTGGGTAACTCCTCCTCCTCTTATGGCGGTGCGATATCTAACTTTTCCTACGTAACAGCCAGTATCGGCAGTATAGTAGGGGATTTTGTGGGTAACTCCTCCTCCTCCGGCTACTCCTCTTATGGCGGTGCGATATATAACTCTAATGGCACAATCGGCAGTATCACAGGTGATTTTATCGGCAACAGTGCCTCCTCCTACAGCATCTCCTACTTCTCCGGCAACTCCTCTTATGGCGGTGCGATATATAACGAAAGAACAATCGGCTCAATAGTCGGTGATTTTATCGGCAACAGTGCCTCCTCCGGCAACTCCTCTTCTGGCGGTGCGATATCTAACCGTACCCAAAATGGCACAGTGAGTATCGGTAGTATAGTAGGTGATTTTATCGGCAACAGTGCCTCCTCCTCCTACTCCTCCTACTCCTCCGACTCCTACTCTTATGGCGGTGCGATATTTAACTATGCCCAAAATGACACATCGAGTGCAACAATCGGCTCAATAGTCGGTGATTTTATCGGCAACAGTGCCTCCTCCTCCTCCCGCTCCTCCTCCTCCTCCTCCTCTTATGGCGGTGCGATATCTAACTATGCCGGCAATGGCACAGCGAGTATCGGCAGCATAGTAGGTGATTTTATCGGCAACTATGCTAAAACAACATCAAGCTCAGGTAAAGCTTATGGCGGTGCGATATTTAATGGTAAATCATCAACAAGTTATAGTGCAGGTGCTCAAATCACTTTAGCGGGCAACACATTTACAGGCAACTATGTCGACAACAACGGCACTCAAACGCCAAACTCTATCTTCAACGCAGGTGTTATCAATATCGCAGCTGACAAAACCGTTACAATCAACGACGGATACGACGGACTTTCTCAAGCTCAATTGAATATCGGCACAGGTTCTACATTCAATCTTAGTGTAGATAACGACACAATCCAAACCGACAACTTAGGCACAGTCACCAACAACGGCTCAATCAATTGGGATTTGGATGTCGATTTTAGCGCAACACAAAAATCTGACTTGATTACGGTTAATGACTCAAGCTCATTAGGCTCCGGTGTTCTCATTCGTTCAATCAACCTTAAGACAGATCCAACAAGCGAATACACAGTAGATGTCGCAACAGCAGATTCTGTTTTGGCTAACGCTTTGCGCATAGCAGGCGGAACATTGCTTGTTCGTGGTGTTAGTAATTATTGGAACGTTACATACGATAGTGGCGTGTTGACATTTGAGGAAGGCTCATTCATATCAGGTGGTGGAACCATTGACGATATCAATCTTGCAAGCAGAGAATATCTTGCATTGGCAAAAGATGCGCATACTCAATATGACAGCGATGACCTTGTGACAACAAAAGACGACGCTCATCCTGATATTGTTGTAATCAACGGCACTATATACTATTTCAAGGCGGCAGAAAGCACAGACAAATTGACTCAAGATGTCAGAAACCTTGCGGCTACAGGTTCTCGTGCGATAAAAGAAGTTGAATCAACTGACAACTGGATTTTCTCTGTCGGCGGAAAATTCTACTCTTACAACAAAAAACAGTTGCCAAAATCAGCTTATACAATCTCTGCGGGCTCAGATACCGACTACAACTGGAAAACAACTGATGGCACAACAACAAGCTACTACAAGTTGAACTTCCCGGGCGACAGCAAACGTGCAACAAACTTTGTTACATTGTCAGATACAGAACCGCTCAGCGCACAAGGCAGCATCAACGTAAAACTGCCGAACAACGAAATAAGAACGGTATACTACTCTTATGACACAACAAAAGAAACATCAGGTAGAATAAATGATAATATCGCTGCTGACGGCACAAATGTTAAGAATAAAGTCTTTGCAGGTATCCCAAGCAGTTCAAATGGCGGGGCGATATATAACAATCAAGACAGGTCAACAGTTGATATAATATCGGATTTTATAGGCAACTCGTCAGACCTTAGCGGTGGTGCTGTATACAATACCGGTACACTTGCTTCATTACAGGGTGATTTTGTTGGAAATACTTCTCAAGTTTCTTCAGGAAGTTTTTCTTTTCCGGGTGGTGGAGGAGTATACAATGAAGGTACTATCAGCACCCTAATTGGAAATTTTATTGCCAATTCTACATCAGCTTATGGAGGGGCAGTTCTTAATAAAGGCATGATAGAAGCACTTAGAGGTGATTTTATCGGCAACTCGGCAAATAACGGCGGCGGTGCGATATATAACTTTGGTGGCACAATCGGCAGTATCACAGGTGATTTTATTGGCAATGCCCGTGTTGCGATCTATAATCGTGGTGGTACAATCGGTAGTATAACAGGTGATTTTATTGGCAATGCCATTGGTGCGATAGGTAACGGTGGCACAATAACTAGTATCACAGGTAATTTTATCGGCAACAGTGACTATTCTGGCGGTGCGATAGGTAACGGTGGCACAATAACTAGTATTACAGGTAATTTTATCGGCAACAGTGCCTCCTTCTCCGACTACTCTTATGGCGGTGCGATATCTAACGATACCGACTCAGGCACAGCGCGTATCGGCTCATTAGTTGGTGATTTTATTGGCAACTATGCTAAAATAACATCAAGCTCAGGTAAAGCCTATGGCGGTGCGATATTTAACGGTTATTTATCATCAGGTACACCGCAATACAGGGCAAACGCTCAAATCACTTTAGCGGGCAACACATTTACAGGCAACTATGTAGACAAAAACGGCACTCAAATGCCGAACTCTATCTACAACGCAGGTATCATAAATATTGCAGCTGACAAAACCGTTACAATCAACGACGGTTATGACGGTCTTTCTGAAGCTCAATTGAATATCGGCACAGGTTCTACATTCAATCTTAGTGTAGATAACGACACAATCCAAACCGACAACTTAGGCACAGTCACCAACAACGGCTCAATCAACTGGGATTTGGATGTCGATTTTGGCGCAACACAAAAATCCGACTTGATTACGGTTAATAATTCAAGCACATTGGGCTCCGGTGTTCTCATTCGTTCAATCAACCTTAAGACAGACCCAACTGATACAACAGGTTATGAAATCAACGTCGCAACTTCAGGCTCTGCGTTGATTAACGCATTATACATTGCAGGCGACGGTAAACTCGTTGTTCAAGGTGTTGATGATTGGAATGTTACTTATGAATCTTCTTCAGGTAATTTAGTCTTTGCAATCATAAATACATTGGCTAAACAGGTTCACGCAACAACACCGCTTGAAAGAACTTTCGACATGACAACTGCTGATGAACTCGTAAGAAGAAATTTAGGATTGCTTCAAGGCGACACAGGCGTTAAACTTGATATCGATGGCGGCGGTTTTAAAATTATCGGCGGTACGTATGAAGGTATTACAGTTGATGAAAATCAAACTTTGACTTTCAATAATGTTTCTGATGTAACAGGATTTGCTAATGATACGGCGGTTACTAACGGCGGTAATTTAGAGATTTCCGGCTCTACATTTACATCAAAAATTGCTAACAACGCATCTATGACATTAAATGGCAAAAATACGTTAAACGGTGCCGTATCAGGTGCTAACGGCGAAACAGTCATCTCAACAGGCACAACAACAGTCGGTGCTTATTTTACTCAAAAAGATTTGACTGTCGAATCAGGCGCAGGATTGACTATCGCTGCTGACAACTTAAATATTACAAATAAGGTTAAAAACGACGGTACGGTTACATTAAAAGGCGGTGAATTGAGCTCCTCTATCGCTAACAAAACTGAAAGCGTTACTACAGCCAAAACAGTTATTGACGGCGATGTTTCTGTCGCTTATGGTACTACAATCGAACAAGCAATTGAGGTTAACGGCTCAAAATCTCTTACTGCAAATGTTGCAAGTATCAAAGGTGATGTGAATAACGGCGGAAACCTTTATATCTTTAGCCAAGATGCAATTACAAGTGACACAACTCACTTTACTCAAGATGTTACAGGCAACGGTACGACTACAATTCAACGTAATGTCAATGTTGACGGCTCTATAGCTAACAATATCGTTATTGATAAATACGTTGATTCTACTGTTGATCCTGCTGTAACTTATTATGCAAACGTAGTTGTTGGCTCAGGAGAGGATACAAAACTCGGCGCAGCAGGTAAAACGATTACTATTACCGAAGGTCATAATGGCGATACTTACAACACATTGACCGCTAACGCAGGTAAAATCGCTGCAGATACAGTAGCAAACGACGGCAGATTAGTTCTTACAGGCGGTGAAGCCGGATTTGATATTACAAAAGGTACAGAATCAGGCGGTGGTATTGTTGATATCACTGCAGGTACTGACGGTACTGTTGCAACATCACACAATATTACAAACCAAACGGTTAATGTAAATACAGGTACATTGCACTTGACTACTACAGCAACTGACGGCTCAAACCTTTCAGGTTCTACCGTTAATGTTACAAATAGCGCTATCTTAAATACAATTGATGACGTAATTAACGATTACTCATCAACCGTATTGCTCGCTGACGGCGCTATCGTTAAAGCTGATATTGATTCAACAACTATTGATAAATACGGCGCAGCACAAGGAACAACATCAGTTACTCTCGGTGATATTAAGATTAAGACTTACGGAGATTTCCAAAGCAGAGAATTCCAGCTTGTTGACGGTAACGTAACCGTAACTGCTAATAATATTGAAATTATTAGCAGCGGAAAATCAATCTCTGTTGTCGGTTCAGGTCAAGCTAACGGTAGAGTCCTTGTTTCTGAATCCACATCTTCTGATAAACTCAACGGTGCGGTATATATCAGCCCGACAAAAGCATATATAACTTATAAAATGACAGAGCCTGAAACCGTAAACGCTGACAGACCGGCTTTAGGTTATATCAAAGATAATTTCACAATAAATTCTGATGTAGAAGGTACTCAAAGAACAATTACCGCAACAGCAAATACTAAAGGTTTGATTGTTGACAGCGGAAAATCTTTGACATTGCAAGATGTTAAGTTCGAAAATTTCGCAACAGGTGAAGTTAATTCAACAACTTATCCTGTTTATAACGGTGATTATAAAGGTATAATCACAAACTACGGTACTTTGAATGTTAAAGATTCATATTTCGCAGTTTCAGATGGTGACGGCAATACCAAGAAAATTGCTATCGCTAACTACGGTACATTGACTTCTGACCCGACAACTTACGAAGGCGCAATAGCAAACTATCGTGGTGCAAATGCGACAATTACGGGTGATACTTTCTCCGGAATTGACAGAAGTTCTATAACAGACGCTAACGGCGGTGCTATTTATAACGAAGCCGCAGCGGGTTCTTCTCCTGCAGGTATTTTGACATTGAATAAAGTTACTGCAACAGGCAACAAAGCCGTAAACGGTGGTGCTTTGTATAACGCAGGTACTGCAACAATTAACGGTGGTACATATTCAGGCAACAGCGCAACTGCTTTGGGTGGTGCAATTTATTCAAGTACTGACTTAACTGTTAATGCTAATGCCGAAAGAGGTGCAGTATCATTCAGCAATAACAAACATCAAACAGCTACAACAGAAGCGCTGAATGATATTTATATGGCAGGCGCTACAGGCACTCCGATTGCTCTTAATTTGAATGCTGCTGACACTACTAATACAATTACATTAGGCAGCGGCGTAGCAGGTACAAATTATAATGTAAATGTTAATGACGGCGCAACAGGTCTTGTAAGTATCGCAGGTGTTAAAGATGCTGTTACAATCGCTCTAAAAGGCGGTGAATTAGACTTGACAGCTGATTCTAACGCAACTACTTTGAATGCGTCTGATGCAACAACATTGAACGCATCTTCTACTAACGGCTTGACAGTTGATACTTTGACTGTTGAAAATGGTAAAACATTCACAAATGAAGGTGTTTTGAATGTTAATACTACATTGAATAACGGTACAGCTGGCACAGGCACAACAGGTACAATTACTAATACTAACGGTACATTGAACTTGTTTGGCGGAACTGGTGCAACCGCTCCGATGACAAATGTCGGAACAATCTCAGGCGGTAACATCAATATCGGTTCTTACATATCAGATACCGAAAAAGATATAGCTTATGTTGTAAACAGCGGTTCTATCTCAGGCGAAATATCTGTTGCTAAAGAATCAACTTTGCAAACAGCAGCAAATACTGTTAATGATTCAACAGGAATTGCAAACGCTGGTAAATTAACTCTTACAGGCGGTAATCTTGCATCAGCTGTTAGCGGCGCAGGCGTTACAAATATTACAGGCGAAGTTACAAACACAGCTAATAAAACAATCGCCAATGCTGTTGAAATTACAAATACAGGTAAATTAACAACAGCAACAAATACTTTGACTTCATCAACAACTACAAAGAACGCAGGAACATTGGTATTTAACAATACTGCAGACGGTGCACTCGGTCAAAGTATTGCAGACAACGCCGGAACTCACGGTACTGTTGAAATCAATGTGACCGATGGTAAAACAATTGATATGAACGGTAAAACAATTACCAATAACATAATCAAGTTAACAAGCGGTACATTGAAAACAGGTAGTACAGACGGTAATATTGATTTATCCGGAGTGGATAAAATCGAAGCAAACGGTGGTACATTAAGCGTCCAAGACGGTAAGACAGGTACAATTAAACTTGGTAATGTTGATACATCAGCAAGTGATTTGAAAGTAGCAATAGATGCCGATTTTACTGAAGGTTCAACAAGAGATACAGATGGTGTATACATTGGATCTGCAGATAAATTATCTTTAGCGTCAGGAAAAGCTGTTACAGGAACCAATAAGATTAAGATTTCAGATATCAAGATTGCTGATACACCTGATCATAGTACAGATCCTTATGCAACAGAGTTTAAAGCACAAATTGCAGATGATTCTGTAAAAAATTCAGTAGATTTATCAAGCACTACACTTAAACTTAGCGGCATAACTGATGATGCAGGTGATTTGCTTATATCTTATAATGACGGATGGATTAATGGTAAACATACCGATCTAAAAAATGCAATAACATCTTCTATTGAGCAAAAGATGTTCTTAATGGCCGATGGAAATTTGTCGTCAGAAACTGCTGATTTGCAACTTGGCGGAACTTCATTATCAGTTACAACAAATGGTAATAATATTACAGGTAATGATAGTATAAGTATCAAACTTGCGTCTGATGATCAGATATTGAGTATTATCGGTACAAATTCTGATACTACTCAGCCAAATACTACAATTAGCGGATTTGACACTGCAATTGATAACACCGCAGGCGGCAGAGTCAACTTGACCGATGTTACAATGACAGGTAATACAAAAGATATTATTAACAATGGTGAAATTGATACAACAACAACTCCTGCAACTGAAAATGGTGTATATTTAGCAGGTACAAATAATATTAATTCAATTGTTGATAGTGATGGCACTCACACTCACGGTCAAACAACCGTTGAGGCTGGTACTTCTACAATCGGTACAATTCAACAAAAGAGTGTAACCGTAGCTGCCGGAGCAACTGCAAATCTTACAAATGTTGACAATGTTGCAACAGGTGACGGCATTACAAATGATGGTGATTTGGTATTAGCAGGCGGTACAGCGACAACAGCTGCTACTAATAATAATGTCATTAAAAAATCTGATAGCACTACAGGTAATGCAAAAACAACAATTGCAGCAGGTTCTAATATCACAAACGCTCAAACAATGACTCAAAAAGAAGTTGTTTTATCTGCTGCAACAACAACACCGGCTGCAGATGCCGCAAAACTTGCTAACAATTCAACAATTAATGCAGATACAATCAGTGTTAAAGAAGATGCAAAATTAGAAAACAATAATGGTGCAAAAATCTTTGCAACAAATGGTACGGATAAAGCATCAATAGTTGCAGAGGCGGGTGCAGAGATTGGTTTGAATAAAGGTTCTGAAGCAACAGCTGATGTAACTCTTAACGCAACTGATACTTCAAAATCAATGTTAGCAATAACAGATAACGGAAAATTAAAAGGTAACGTAATTTCAGATAATGGTGCAACAATAGAACTTATTGCAGATGATGAAGATATTACAATGAGTAGTGCAATAACAGGTGCAATAACCGGTTCAACCGCAGGCGATAAGGGAGTATACGCAATTGTTGCTCATTCGGTACCTGATACAAGTACAACACCGGCAACTGTACATTCTGTAACTATAGACAAGGCAATTGCGGGAGCTACATCAATAAATATAGAAAATAATACAGACGCAGTGGTAACAAATGTTGCAACAGCATCAAATACAACAGCTCCGATAAATGTTGGATCTGACGGTAATTTGACATTGAGAAACGACAGCGCTACTGATAATATGACAGTAGCTAATGCAATTCAAAAAGCATCTGCTACATCAACAGGTTATGATGTAAATACTGCAAACACCAATGCTGATAGAACTATTACTGTTACAGGTAATATCACAGGTGCAAATAATGTTAATACAAATACCGTTGGCGGAACGACAGCTCTTGCAGGTAATGTAAGTGCAGTTGATGTTACAAACAAATCAGGAACATTAGATATAGCATCGGGCAGTTCGGTAAATGCAACAAATGCTATTACTAATGAGTCAGGTGTTACTAATATTGATACGTTAGTTTATACTCCAACTATCAGTTCAAAAGGTACAGGAGCAGATGATACTGTTAATATTAACGGTGACGGTGATACATCTACAAGCGCTAAAATCGGATCAGCAAATATTGATATAGCAGATGATGCGAGTGTAACAGTAAACACAGACTCCTCTGCATATACATTAAATAATGATGTTGCAGGTGAAACTGCCGATTCTGCAATAGTCTTGAACGGTAATGCAGGAACTCCAAATTCACCAACTGATGTAGGAACACAGTTTAACATAGCATCAACAATAAACGGTGGAACTGTTGAATTGGCAAACGGTCAGTTGAATCTTCCAAATGAAAGCGTTTTGACAAATGCAGACGGTTTGAGAATTGATAGCGGTGCAACATTAAATGCAATTAATAATGCAACTACAAATTATAACAAACCGACAGAGTTTAAGGATGATGCTCAATTGAAGATTGATGCTAATGTATTTACAAAACTTACAGATAAATTCACAAATGCTACTGAAGGTTCAGGTGAAAAATTAACTGACATCTCAGTTCAAGGCTTAGACAAGATATATAATACAACATCTGTTAACTTGACAAGTAATACAGGTCTTTCAAAACTTCAAGCAGGTGACGGTTTGGCTGACTTAATCAGCGGAAGATACGATAAAATTGTAACTCCTGTAAGAATTTTGAGAGGTCAGGTAACACAATCAGGAAATGATTTGTTATTGCAATTTGTACCAAAAGGAGACGGATACAAGAGCTTCAACTCTGCTGTACTTGCAGCTCCGATTGCAGCTCAAATGGGTGGTTATCTAAATCAACTACATTCATATGATGAAGCGTTCAGAAACATGGATATGTACATGTTGATGACGAAAGAACAACGTCAGGCAATGAAGATGAAAAACCACTATGCAACCACAAGCAAGGATCTAATTTACGATGCAACAACAAATCAGTATGAAAATAAAGCAGGATGGTTCAGACCATATGCAACATTTGAAAATGTAGGATTGGATAACGGTCCTAACGTATCTAATGTAGCATACGGAAGCTATGCCGGCGCAGAATCTGAAATGTATGATCTTGGTCACGGCTGGGATGGCATGTGGGGTGTATACGTTGGTTACAACGGATCTCACCAAACATACGGATATGGTAACAGCATTTACCAAAACGGCGGTACTCTTGGTTTAGTCGGTATGGCATATAAAAACAACTTCTTTACAGGTTTGACAATCAACGCAGGTGCAAACGGTGCTGAAGCTCAAACAATGTATGGAAGCGAAAACTTTGCAATGTTAATGGCAGGTATCGCATCAAAGACCGGTTACAATTGGGAATTGGCAAACGGTAAGTTTATTATTCAACCGAATGCAACTATTTCTTATTCATTTGTAAATACATTTGATTACAGAAATGCAGCAGGAATTAATATTTCATCAGATCCGTTGCACGCAATCCAAATTGAACCCGGTATCAAGTTTATCGGTAATTTGAAAAACGGATGGCAGCCATATGCAAGCGTTTCTATGGTATGGAATATAATGGACAAAACTCACTTCCATGCAAACGAAGTCGCATTACCTGATATGAGTGTAAAACCGTTTGTTAAATACGGTGTCGGTGTTAGAAAGTCTTGGGGCGAAAGATTTACAGCATTCTTCCAGACATACTTCACTAACGGCGGAAGAAACGGTGTAGGCTTGCAGGCAGGATTCAGATGGACATTGGGTAAGGGTTCTTCTAAATCCGGTAAAGCTAAAACATCAAACACCAAAGAAATTAAAAAGACGGTTATAAAATCACAAAATGTAGCAAGTAAGTAATAAGCTGCAAAGCATTAAAAGACCTCGATAATTCATCGAGGTCTTTTTTATATATCTTTATAACAATTATATGCAAATCGTAACTATATTAATTATTAAAAATAACTGTTAGTACGTTTTTATTTCCTATGTGTTGATATTTAATATCATCTGCCATTTCTTTTACCATAAATATTCCAAGTCCGCCGCATGGTCTTTCTTCCGGCGGCAGGGTAATATCAGGGTCTGCTTTTTCAAGCGGGTTATAAGGGATTCCTTCATCCTCAAACTGTAATATAATTTTGTCTGTTGTTTTACTTATAGTAACTTCAATAATACCTGTTTTAGGCGGGTATGAATAAAATGTTATGTTTGCATATAATTCCTCACAGCACATATCAAGTTTGTTTATTAGTTCAGGATTTAGTTTCCATTCTTCACAGGTATCATGTAACCATGTGTAAAACGATTTATAATTTTCCTGTATAGCCATATCTTTAAATATTCTTTTCAGTGTTTGGTTATTGTATTTAAAGATAAGCATTGTCAAATCGTCGCTCTGAGGAACAGAGTTTGTAAATTCAAGAATGTCATGTTTTACGTTATCTGCCAATTTTTGTATATCCTCATTATGATACTTATTCAAGCATGTTAAAAGTCTTTCTTCACCGTACATTTCATCATTTGCATTAAGTGCTTCTGTTATACCGTCAGTATATGCAAAAATTGTATCACCGGCTTTGAGTTGTGATTCACAAACATCAAACTCGGTATTATCAAAAGCACCAAGCACAATATTTGAATTTGTTTCCATATATTTGTATTCATTGTCTTCTGTTTTTATTAAAGGTTGGTTGTGTCCGCAATTTATATATGTAACTTTGCCTGTATTTATATTTACTATTCCTACAAACATTGTAACAAACAGACCTTGCTTATTAGTTAAACAAATTTTTCTGTTTACTGTTTCGATTAATTCTTTTGGAGAATGTCCGACTTGTGCAATATTGCTGATAAGAGTTTTTACTGTCATCATAAACAATGCTGCAGGAACTCCTTTACCCGAAACATCTGCAATTAAAAACATAAAATTCTCATCATCTATGAAGAAGAAATCATAAAAATCGCCGCCAACTTGTTTTGCAGGCTGCATAGAAGCATATATGTCAAACTCTTTTTTGTCAGGAAACGGCGGGAAAATATTCGGCAAACTTGACTCCTGAATTGATCTTGCAATAGATAATTCAGAATCTATTCTCTCCCTTTCCTTTGTGATGGTTTTAATATTTTTTGTCATTTTATCAAACGTGGAAGCTAATTCGGCAAATTCTTCCGGTTTGGCAATTGTAATGTGAACATCTTCACCTTTACTGATTTTGTTTGCGATAAGCATAAGTTTGTCTATAGGTCTGATTATGTACATTTTCAAAATGTTGTATAACAAACCTGCGATTAATATACTTATCAAAATCAATATAAAAGACAATATTCCTACATGTATCATAGAACTTCTAAACAGCTCCAGTTTCGGAATATTTATTATCAAAAACATACCGTTATCAAGGTTTTTAACATAAGGTATAAATTTTTTGTGGTGATATGTGTGATATGTTACCTGCTTTAAGTTACCTCTGTACCAAGGAATATTAGACAACGATTTTCCGGTTAAATTTGAGTTGTCCAAATAAGGATCATTTGAAACCAAAATATAATCGTGATTTTTGTCAGCAAACAGCGCAAAACTGTTTTCAGTAGGTTTCATTGTGGAAATTTCTTTAACTATATTATCAATTTCCCAATCTACAGTTGAAATACCTATTAAGTTTCCTTTTTCATCATATATTCCGGTACCTGCTGTTATCATAAGTTTTTCACTGCCCTGTTTTTCGTGATAAGGGAGTGACCAAGCCGTATTATGTTCTTTTGTTATTGATGATATTATTTGTTTATACCAACCTTGATTTAAGTAATCATATTCTTCGCTGTTGAAACTTTCATCTAAAACTATTTTATTTTCATCTGTCCTGTATGCATAAAAACAAAATCTTTTTTGAGATTTATCCACAACATACGGTTCAAACCATATACCGCCGCCAAGAGAAGTTTCGTAATTTTCAAAAATTTTCTTTATAGCAGCTTTAGCAATAGTGGCATCCTGTCCTGCCTTGTAAAATAAACTTCCCATTAATGCCAAATCTTCGGAATTATTTTCAATACGCAAAACATCTTTGTTTATGCTTTCTGCAAAAACGCTTATAGAATGTGAATAACTGTCAATTAATAAGGCTTTTGTATTTCTTAAAAATATATACGAATAAATGCACAAAACTGTTACCAATGCCAAAAACATTGATAAAACAACAACCATCATTTGTCTTTTTATATCTTTAAACATTTATTTTTATTCTATAGTTAAAAACTTATCAAATCCTACCATTTTGAATGATGCCTGAATTTGTTCTGAAACGTTTGTTAATTTTATTGTGCCTTGAGATGCCTTGAGTTCCTTGTATAATTCCAAAATAACTTTTAGGCCAAAACTGGAAATAAATGTTATTTCAGCAAAATCTAATATAACTTCTTTAATTTCTTCGGGTGCATCATATATAGCATCTTTTATTGATGTACCATACTCAACTGCAGAATCCAGATCTAATCTTCCGACAGCCTTTACATATAATCCGTTAACTCCAAAGTTTTTAATCAATATTTGCATTTATAAAGCCTCACAGTGTTCGTTGAATATGCTCTTAGACTAGCATATTTAAAGATTTTTGTCAATTTTTCATAAAAGTTTTGGAATATTAAAAATATTTATTTGTAAAAATATGTAACAATTGCAAAAAAATCTCTAAAGTTTTTTATAAAATCAGCCGACTTATAATTTGTTGTTAGAGAAAGTATAAGGAGTGTGTGCTCATGGACGAAAAAAAGTTTACTGATATGGAAGATATGATGTTAGATTATGGCGAAATGACAAGTTTTAATTTTGATTCGCTTGATTACAGGCAAGTTAGAGAATTACAAAGAATATCTGACAGTGAATATGCAAAAAAACCAAATGCGTTTAAATATGGTCATTTTGATTTGGTAGATATGATTCACGCTTTTATTACACAAAATCAAAGAGAAAATGCTTAAATTTCAAGACCTATCCGCTTAAAAAAGAAGTATCTTTAAGGAGTACAAAATGAACGATAAAGAATTATTTGAAAATAACTGTTTGCCTCTTTTTTGGCTTGAAGATGAGGAAACTTTTGAACAACCTCAGATTGTGCCAAGAAAAGATATGCAAACACTATTAGCCGAACTGGAAGATATAAAAAATAAAATAGAAAATCTTTCAGAAAAAGAATGGCATCTTGCAAAACTGATGAAATTTTATAATGCAAGATTAGAAACACAATAATTTCTACTACTACTACACACTAACCTACTTAGAAAGCTACCAAACTTGGGGTGGCAACAACCGTCGGATCACTAATTCGGCGTTTTTTTTGCTTATAAACAAATTTCTTTTAATTCATCCGGCGATATTTCATACATACCTACCTCAGAGTAATTAACAGGCAAAACAAAAATTAACTTACCAGAGTTGGCTTTTTTGTCCATTTGCATTATTTTTGTTATTTTGTTGAAATTATAGTTCGGAAGTTCTTTAAATTTCAATTTTTTTATTATATCCATTGCATAAAAACCGTAATTTTTATCTATAATATTTTTTTTGACCGCAATGTTGAATGCAAATCTTATTCCTTCAACCACAGCTTCACCATGTGTATATTTTTTGTAGTTATTAATTTTTTCTATTGCATGACCGTATGTGTGTCCGAAATTTAAAATTCTGCGTAAATTGGATTCTTTTTCATCTTTTTCAACAACTGATTTTTTTAGTTTTACGCAAATTTCAATAAGTTTTAATAAAGTTTTTTCGTCTCGTTCAAATATTTCTTTTTGTTTTTCTTCCAAAAAATTTGTAAAATTAAATTCTTCATCAAAATTGCAGCTCTTTTCGATGAAAGCATATTTGACGACTTCTCCCATACCGGACATAAACTGGGTATTATCAAGTGTTTTTAAAAATGTCGGATTTATAAAAACTATATTTGGCTGATAAAATGCTCCTACGAGATTTTTTCCATAGTTTGTATTGATGGCAGTTTTTCCTCCGACAGAGCTGTCTGTACATGCAAGCAGAGTTGTAGGCACTTGAATAAATCCTATTCCTCTCATATATGTAGCTGCCGCAAAACCTGCCAAATCACCGACAACCCCTCCGCCAACGGCTATAATATAGCTTTTTCTGTCAAGTTTATTTTTCTGTGCAAAATCAAGAATTTTTTGGTAGTTTTTTATATTTTTTTCTTTTTCTCCGTCTTTAAGAATAATTTTTTTTCCTTTTGGAAAATTAAGAATTTTTCCGTATAATTTTTCAATTTTTTCTGAAATAACAATAATAAAATCGTTATTGCCGATAAAGGTTTTTATTTTTTCAGCAAGTTTGGATATTGGTTCATTTTCAATTAAAATGGGATATGATTTTTCTTTTGCGTCAATTTTAACGGATATCTCAACCATTTATTACTCCTTCAATTTCTTTAGCAATTTCTTGCTGAGTTTTATTGTCTGTTAAGATAATTATATCAGCTTTTTCATAATTTTTAACTCTTTTTGACATAATATCAGCGATTTTTTCTATGGAAAAATCTTTTCTCAAAAGAGGTCTGTGTGTTTCTGATTTTATGCGGTTATATATTTCTTGCGGAGAAGTTTTCAAATATATTACAGTACCGTTTTCCTTAAGTACTTTTCTGTTTTGTTCATCTTCAAAAGCTCCGCCGCCGGTTGAGATTATTTGTTTTTTATTATTAAGGCATATTTTTTTGATTTTTTCTGTTTCCAGCATTCTGAAAAAAGGTTCGCCGTGTTTTAAAAAAATATCTGATATCTTTTGTTGAGTACTTTTTTCAATCTCTTTATCAATATCAAGATAAGTATATTCAGGAAAGATTTTTGCCAGTTCTTCACCTGTTGTAGTCTTTCCGCAACCCATCATACCAATTAAAACAATATTATTTTTCATAGAAATATTTTACAATAAAAAAAGCCCAAATGGGCTTTTTTTAATATCTTGCAATTGATTGTCTGCTTGTCATTTTATTTAAAACTTCAATTGCTTTTTTTAGTTGTACATCATTTTTGTTTTTGACATCTTCTTCTGTAAGTTTTACTTCAATATCCGGTGTAATACCTTTTTTGTTGATATCTGTTCCGTTTGGAGTCAGATATTTTTGAATTGTAATATTGATACCTGATTCATAAGGAAGTTTGTTGATTTCTTGAACCAGTCCCTTACCGAATGATTGTTCTCCGATAATAACAGCTCTGCGATTATCTTTCATTGCACCTGAGAAGATTTCTGATGCGGATGCTGAACCTTTGTTGATGAGTACTACAACAGGTTTGTTGGTATATACGCCTGCTGATGCTCTTTGAGTTTCTTTGTATCCGTCCCTGTCAACTGTGCTGACTATTGTTCCGCCGTCTAAGAACATATCGGAAATATAAATCGCATTTGTCAAAAGTCCGCCGGGATTCGATCTCAAATCAATAACAAATCCTTTTTTGTTTTTGTTATTGTTTAATATTGTGCCGAATTCACTTGCTGCATTTCTGCTTATAAAAGAACTTAATCTTATATAACAATATTCATTAGGAAAATCCATTCCTGTCGGAATTTTTTGTGAAATTGATTTGATTTCTATATTTGCACGTGTAATTGTGTAATATTTTGGAGCAGTATCTTTACGTTTTACAAGCAAAGTTACCTGAGTACCTTCTTTACCTCTGATTTTATCTGCAGCTTTGTCAACTGTTATACCTTTAGTGCTAACACCGTCAATTTCTAATATTTCGTCATCTGCAAGCAGTCCGGCTCTTTCCGCAGGTGTATCTTCAATAGGTGCAATAACCATTAATTTGCCGTCTTTGACACCGATTTGTATGCCGATACCTTTTAAAGAGCCTTTAATAGAGCTTGTTTCATCTGCAAATTCTTTAGGATCTAAAAACTTTGTATACGGATCATTCAAACTTGCAACCATTGTGTTGATTGCAACGTATGCATCCTCATTTGTCTTAATCTGGTTGTCATATTTATGACGCCATTGAGCCCAGTTTTGATTGTTATTTGTTTGATCAACAAATTTGTTATTAATCAACCTCCAAACGTTGTCGTACAAATCAATAGGTCCGTATGCAAATACGTTATCTTTTATAACCCAGCCGGATAATAACAAAAATGCTCCGAAGAATATTAAACTTTTTTTCATGATGTTTCTCACTATTTTCCTCCAAATACTCTTAATCTACCTTCTACATATTAGACGTATTATATATAAAAAAGTTCAATAAGAGTTTTTTTATATGATAGCATAACTTTATAAAAAAATAAAATTATACTGTAAAACTATTTATAATAATACTAAAAGTTAATTTTACAGCTTTTTTGAACCGGTTATGCATTTATTTACCCAGTGGACAAAGTTTGACTCCGGTGTACCTCTGCGTTCCGCTTTGACGTGTTTCATTGCCCATACTGTTTCAAAATCGACATTTTTTTCTCCGCAATATTTTTTTAAAGCAAGTGCCAAATTTACTTCTGTTGTTATTGCTGTATCACTTTGGCTTAAACCCGTTCTAATTCTGAAAAATTTTGCTGTTTTTGACGTTCTGTATCCGCTATAATACGGCATTATATAATACAGCGGGTTGTACATATTCATTCTTGTATCGACAGTGTTGCCGGCAAAATCTGTTTTTGAAAAATCTTCTTTAAATTCTTTTGAATATTTTGTATTTTCTAATATTTCTTCTGTTTTACTGTCAAAATGAGAAGTTGTTCCGTCACCGTAGCCAAAAAGAATATTTTCACCTTGTTGTTTTTCTAAACCGTCAAAAGCTCCTACCGGTTTTGTTGCAGGTTTCATTGTTTCAACAAAATCTTTTAGGCTAATAATTTTGACGGAATAAGTTTTTTCATCAAATTCTACCCATTTCTTTTTGGAGTTAAGGTAATCAATATATTCCTTGCCGGAATTAAATATTAAGTTTGTTTTGGTAGGTTCTGTTTCTTCTTCTTTTTGCGGTTCATTTATGTTTTCATTATTTTCTTGGATTTCGTTTTCTTGTTTTGTTGTTTGCTCGTTAGAAAATCGTTTTTCTTCAGATACACTAAATTCATCTTTACCGTATGTATTCATGTCTATAGGAAAAAGATTATCGGCAAGAAAATTTGTAAGAGATTGGTTTACGAGTTTTTCAAGATAGTTATAGTAACTTCCGCCCTGATAAATCCCTGAGTTTGTGGCTCTGAGTTCAAGAAGGTTTCCGTAATCGTTGCGGAATTTTGCTTCATTTATGTATTGAGCAAATTGTTCAGCCATTTTATCTGAAATTTTTTTAGTATTTTTGTCTAAGTCTTTTCGTGAATATCCCATATTCCATTCATAAGCTTCGTTGGCGCTATCAAGGTTTGTAATAGGACACCATGCCATAGAACCGTATATGTTGTCACTATAACCTTCAACTGCACCTATTTGTTTTAGATAAGGCGCATAAAGTTTATCGTTTCCGGAAACCCCGAGCAATATACTTTGAGCACCACCACCACTCATTCCGAACGAAAAAATTCTGTCAATGTTTCCGGGAATGATATTTTTGTTGTATTTAATGTATTTTACGGCAGCTTTCAAATCTGTTACTCCTGCGGGTGCACCGTGTTCTCTACCCCTGCAGCCTGCATAAATATATATAAATCCTTCGTTTGTATATTCCCAAACACTTTTGTATTCACTAAGCGCAGGATTTGCCATATAACCCGGTGTTTCTACAGGCATGACAATCGGGGCTGTTTTTGGTGTATAGTTTTTTATTTTTGCTGATTTATTAATTTTACAGGAGTAAGTGTTATCACTATTTTGTGTGCAATTCATGTATTGTGCAGGTACAAATACTGCTATTTTTTCGAATTTTTCGTCAGCAGGTTTTTCGCAATATGGAATTCCCAGTTGATAAAATACATTTTCAACTGAATTATATTGCCATTTTGTCATATCAATATGTTCAGGGTTGGCATAGGCAGAAAGTTTTGTACATAATAAAACCAATGTAAATAATAAAATCTTTTTCATCTTATACTCCTTAAGAATAAGTTTATCATAAAATTAAATTTCGTTATAATGCAACAGAATTATAATTTTGTTGCATATTTTTTTTATGCTATTCTTAGATAAAAGGAGAAATAATGGATATATTTGAAGAATTGCAGGCTAGAGGACTGATAGCACAAGTAACTGATGAAAAAGAAATAAAAGATTTAATAAATAATGGCGGTGCTCGTTTCTATATAGGGTTTGATCCGACTGCGGATTCACTTCACGTAGGGCATTTTATGGCATTATGCTTGATGAAACGTTTGCAAATGGCCGGAAATAAGCCTGTTGTATTAATCGGCGGCGGAACAGGATACATTGGTGATCCGTCAGGCAGATCCGACATGCGCTCAATGATGACGCCTGAAACTATTCAGCATAACTGTGATTGCTTCAAAAAACAGATGGAGAGATTTATAACATTCGGTGATGATGCCGCAATTATGGTTAACAATGCGGATTGGCTTTTAAGTTTAAATTATATTGAACTTTTAAGAGAGGTTGGAGCTTGTTTTTCCGTAAACAATATGCTTAGAGCCGAATGCTATAAACAAAGAATGGAAAAAGGTTTGAGCTTTTTGGAATTTAATTATATGATTATGCAAGCATATGATTTTTATCATTTACATCAACATTATGGCTGCAATATGCAATTTGGCGGCGATGATCAATGGAGCAACATGCTTGCCGGAACTGAATTAATACGTAAAAAAACCGGTGATGATGCGTATTCTATGACGATAACACTATTGTTGAATTCCGAAGGTAAAAAAATGGGTAAAACGGCAAAAGGTGCTGTTTGGTTAGATCCAAATAAGACTTCTCCGTTTGAATTTTATCAATATTGGAGAAATGTTGATGATGCAGATGTTATGAAATGTCTAAAAATGCTTACATTTTTACCTATTGAAGAAATTGAACAGATGGAAAAATGGGAAGATTCAAGAATTAATGAGAAAAAAGAAATTCTTGCATATCACCTGACAGAACTTGTACACGGTAAAGATGAGGCTGACAAGGCAAAGGCTTCTGCGTATGCTTTGTTTAGCGGATCAGGTGATTCTGATAATATGCCGACAACAGAAATTGGTGCGGAAGATTTGCAAGACGGTAAGATAAATATTATAGATTTGCTCATAAAATGCGGTTTTTCTGCAAGCAGAGGAGAAGCAAAGCGTCTTATTCAGCAAGGTGGTGTGAGTGTTAATGATACTCCTGTAAATGCACTTGATAAAGTGTACACTCAGGCTGAATTGCAAGATGGTTTGAAAATTAAAAAAGGTAAAAAACATTTCCATAAAGCTATTTGGGGGTAAATAATGTCAGAACGTTCAGAAAAAGCAAAAGAATTATTCAAATCGGGTTATAACTGTTCTCAATCTGTATTAGGCGTGTTTGCGCAAGAGCTTGGATTGGATTTTGAAACAGCAATGAAGATTTCTTCATCATTCGGCGGCGGAATGGGCAGAATGAGAGAGGTTTGCGGAACAGTAAGCGGAATGTTTATGGCAGCAGGTCTTATGTTTGGACCGTCAGATAATTCTGATCCAAAAGCTAAAGGTGAATTATATAAAAAAATACAGGAACTTGCAGGAAGGTTTAAAGCACAAAACGGAAGTATAATATGTCGTGAACTTTTAGAGGGTGTAACATCATCTAATACCCCTATTCCGTCCGAAAGAACTGAAGAATATTATAAAAAACGCCCTTGCGTCGAACTTGTCGGCGACGCTGTTGAAATATTTGAACAGTATTTGAAAGAGACAAAAGAAACTGAAAAGGTTTAGATTTATTCCTTCCAATAAACTTTAAAATTTTTTGTTTTTGGGAATAAAGTTTTCATCAAATTTTTCTTTTCAGTATTTGTTGAGATCTCCGTCTAGGTCAATTAAATCTTTTTAGTGTGCGTATATAACCTTCACAATTGGACTGTCACTCCTGTAAATAATAGCACAAAAAGCTTGTAGTGTGGGCAAAATGAAATGTGCCCACGTATTTTGCCGGGCACGGATATGCTTTGCCCAGCCTACTTTATATCTGTCACTGCAAGGAGGAGGTTAGGGGTGTATGAAGATAAAAATGTATTAGAAACCACCCACCCCACACTCCCCTTAAGGGAGGGGGCAAAAAAACATGTCATTACGAGGAGCATTAGATTGTAGGGCGGGATACCAATACAACTGTTTTAATAAAAAAGCTGGATTACTTCATCAGCAGTCCTCTGCCCCCTCGTAATAACTCCATATCAAGACTGATTGTGACGCAGTAATCTTATTGATATTAGAACACATCTGTTTTAATAGGATTTTTGAATTTTGTAATATTGCCTTGAAACAGAAGTTTGACAGTTCCTACAGAACCGTTTCTGTGTTTTGCGATAATAATTTCTGATTCACCTTTAGATGCTGCTTTGGCAGCTATTTCTTCACCGTCTTCTTCCGCTTTCTTGTAATATTCGTCACGATAAATAAACATTACAATATCCGCATCCTGTTCGATAGAACCGGATTCTCTAAGGTCTGACAACATCGGACGTTTATCAGTACGGGATTCAACAGCACGGGATAATTGAGAAAGAGCAAGCACCGGCACATCAAGTTCTTTTGCAAGAATTTTCAAACCTCTTGAGATTGCCGAAATTTGTTGCATACGGTCTTCTCTGCTGGAACTTTCCATCAATTGAAGATAGTCTATCAGAATAAGACCGAGATTTTTTTCTTCCATTTTTAATCTGCGGCATTTCGCACGAATATCAGTAATTGAACTGCCTGATGTATCGTCAATATATATAGGAGCTTGTGCAAAAGCGTTCATTGCAGAAGCTAATTTTTCCCAGTCTTTTGATTGCATATTGCCGGTTTTTACACGTTGGGAATCAATTTCAGCTTCTGAGCATAACATACGCTGCATCAACTGATCTTTTGACATTTCAAGAGAAAATATTGCAACCGGTGTTTTGGCTTTTAGTGCAACATTTTGAGCAATATTGAGTGCAAGTGCTGTTTTTCCCATTGCAGGACGAGCTGCTAAGATTAGCAAGTCTGATTTTTGCAAACCGTTCATTATGGCATCAAGTTCATAAAAACCTGTCGGAACACCTGTTAATTCATCTTTGTGTTCAAAACGATATTCAATTTTTTCATACGTATTTAATACTAAATCTTTAACGTGAGTTAAATCAGAGGTTGCTTTCTTGGATGCAATATCAAAGATTAATTTTTCCGCACTGTCAAGAGATTGATCGATAGGATTAACGTCATATCCGAAGGAAACAATTTCAGAACCGGCATTAATCAAGGCTCTTTTTATAGCTTTTTCCTGAACAATTTTTGCATAATATTCAACATTTGATGTCGTAATTGTTTTGTAGCAAAGATCGTTTACAAATGCACGGCCGCCGATTGTTTCAAGTTTGGAATTATAGTTCAATACATCAGAAACTGATACAATATCAATTCTTTCATTCGAATTGAACAACTGGAGCATGGCTTCATAAATATATCTGTGAGCCGGTTTGTAAAAACTCTCCGGTTTGATAGTTTCAACAACTTTTGTTATAACATTTGGATTAACAAGTATTGCACCGAGTACAGCTTCTTCAGCTTCAATATTTTGCGGCATCAAGCCTATGTTATTTTCTTTTTCTTTTACAGCCATAAAAATCTCCTTGTTTCATGATTACCATAAACAAGATTTGTCATGCGTGAATGATTTAGAAATATTAATTAAATTATTATTTCTAATTTCATGTAATTTTAAATTTTATGCTAAAATTAGCATATATGGAAGGTCAGATATACAAAATTCATTCGGATTTTTACTACGTTGATGACGGTGTTTCTTCTTATGAATGTAAAATTAGAGAAGTGCTAAAAAAGCAGCGTGAAAAGATTTTGGTTGGAGATTTTGTAGAGTTTGATGAAGGAGTTATAAAGAATATAATTCCCAGAAAAAACTACATTAGCCGTCCGAGTGTAGCAAATATTGACCAAATTATTATTGTTTCAGCTCTAAAAGAGCCGGATCTTGATTTGCACCAACTTAACAGATATATTGCTCTTGCAAAATATTATGATATTCCGACTGTGTTATGTTTTAATAAAGAAGATTTGAAATGGGACAGACATCTCAGTCACAAAATAAAAAGCATATACGAGCCTTTAGGATTTAAAATAGCATATACTTCTGCAACAGAACATAAAGGAATTAAAAATTTTGAAAAAATTCTTGAAGGCAAAACAAGTGTATTATGCGGAAATTCAGGTGTTGGCAAATCAAGTCTTGTAAATGCAATAAATCCTAATCTTAATCTGAGAACAAAACAGGTTAGTGAAAAAACTCAAAGAGGAACTCATACCACAAGACATTGTGAAATTATAAAAATAAATGACACCTCAAGGATTGTTGATACTCCGGGATTTAGTAACGTAAGATTTGATTTTATACTTCCTGCTGATGTTGATAAATTATTTGACGATATTTATAAATACAGACATAATTGCAAATATTCTGATTGCTTACATATTAATGAAGACGGATGTAATGTATTAAAACATATTTCTGAAATAGATTCCTCAAGGTACGAAAGTTATCTTAGTTTTGTGGACGAGGCAAAAGATTATAAAGAGCGTGTAAAATATGAAGGAAAGAAAGAAGAACATTCCAAAAAAACAGTTCATAACAGACAAATTGCAAAAATAAGCGAGAAGAAACGCCAAAGCGCAAGAAATACACTCAGACAAAAAATTTATAACGAATTGGATGAAAATTATGAAAATGAATGATTATATTGAATTGGTAAACAAAAAAATAGATGAATTTATGCCGATATATTATCCGCATAAAATTTTTAAAGCGATGAAATATACTGTTACATTGCCCGGTAAAAGACTCAGACCTGTCATGTGTCTTGAGGCTTGCAGAATGTTTGGCGGAAATTATGAAGATGCAATCCCGACAGCTTGCGCTATAGAGATGCTTCATGCACAAACATTGATTCATGATGATTTGCCATGTATGGATAATGACAATTATAGGCGAGGGCAGCTAACAAATCATATGGTGTTTGGGGAAGCGAATGCGGTTTTGGCGGGGGATGCTTTGTTGACATTTGCTCCTCAAATTATTGTAAAAAATTCAAAACACTTAGGTGCTGAAAAATTGATAAAAATTTTGGAAGAATATTTCCATGCTGCAGGTGCTTATGGTGTTATAGCAGGACAGGTTGTAGATATTGAGAGTGAAAAATTGATATCAGATGCTAAGAGGATTAGAGGATTAGAGGATAAGCTATTTAATAATAGCTATAATGATAAAACTTCTCAAGAACAGCAATCTGATAATAGCTATTCAACTATTCAACCGTTTAACCATTCAACTGTTGATGATTTTGATTATTATGTTCAAACTTTGAAATATATTCACACCCACAAAACTGCTGATTTGTTTAAACTCGCCTTGAGAACAGGTGCGATTATTGCCGGAGCTTCAGAAAAACAGATAGATGCTATTACAGAATTTGGTCAGTATATGGGAGTTGCATTTCAAATTGCCGATGACATACTTGATGTGACATCTACCTTTGAAGAAATGGGCAAAACTTTGGGCAAAGATGAACAGGAAGGAAAACTTACATACGTAAGTTTATTCGGATTAGAAAAAGCTAAAGCTGATTTGGATAATATTATAGATAAATGTTTTAAAATCCTAAAAGAAAATAATTTGAATTCAGAAATTTTTGAACAAATATTGAACAAAATACGGGTTGCTTAACAGTTTTGCCAAAACTTTATTAGTATGTTATATTCAAAAGACAAAGAGAGGAATTTGATGATAACACATATACAAAATACAGGTTATGAAGCGATTATTGCAGGACTTGCCTGCGCATTTATTGCACAGGTCATAAAATTCTGTATTTTTACAATAAGAACACGTAAGATAAATTTTAAAATATTTACAACAACGGGTGGAATGCCTAGTTCTCACTCTGCGGGTGTTATGGGGCTGGCAACTGTTGTTGGGTTGATTGACGGATTTAGTTCAACAACTTTTGCTGTTGCAATCGGTTTTGCAATGATTACAATGTATGATGCAGCAGGGGTCAGACGTGCCGCAGGAAAAACCGCTGCCTGCTTAAACAGAATGATGGAAGATTATTACAAACACGACGTTCAGGCAATCGGAGAAAAACTGAAGGAACTTTTGGGACACACACCTTTTGAAGTTTATATGGGTGCTTTGCTCGGAGTTGCCCTTGCTTGCTATTTCCATTTTTATATTCTTGGCTAAAATCTATTGATTTTTTTTATGATTTATGTATAATAAACTCGTAGGGTTTATAGATTTTAAATCTTCATAAGCGGTTACACCCTTAAGGAAAGAGATACTCATTAATGAGTGCTAAGCAACAGCAGGAATTTAATTACAAATTTATAAAAGAACAAGCGGGAGCCGGAAACTGGCGCAGAGGTTACGAATATCATCTTAAAGATATGGTGTTCGATACTTATCCTGAAAAGAATTTCTACATGGGTAAAGTTAAAGGAAATTTTCAGGATCATTATAATACTGATTTGATTTTTAAAAAAAATAAGGTAGAAGCTCGTTGCAATTGCCCCCTAAAAGATGAATGGTGCAAGCATGCCGTAGCAGTTGCTCTGAAAGCTATTGATGAGCATGCGTATGAAGATTGGTTAGAGACAAAATTCGGTATGGAATTTGAATTCCCCGATGAAAATACTGCGCTGACAGAAGAACCGCAAGGAAGTTTTATTTTCCATTTTAATTCCAAGAGAAAAGCTAATTTCTTTTCTGTTTTGGTTCGTTCAAGAGAAACAGGAAAAGTCGTAAGACAAATTGAACCTATTTTGAGGGCGCTGATTGAAGCTCAAAAACAGGATAAAAATTTTGAATTGAATAATTCTCAAAAAGTTGAAGTTGCAATATTTCAACAGCTTTTGACAATTTCAAGACAGGATAAAAAAGCAGGCTGGTACGATATTCCAATCACAAAATTCGGGCCGATGTTTACATTGTTATCAAAAGCTGATGAAGTTTTGGATGAAAAAACAAAAGAACGCCTAAAATTTACTGACGAAGAATGGAAATTGGTTTTGTATGTAAATTCAGGTGCTCAAGGTGCTATTCTTTTGTCTTTGGAATGGCAGAGACCTGACAAAGATGATGTTTATCCTTTGGAAGAAGTGAGATATTTTTCTCGACATTTGAAATGGGGAAGATACAAAAATATTATTTTCCCAACAAATATTGCAATGAATTCTTTGCCGCAAAATATTTTGAAATCATCATTTACTGATTTGAAAGATTCTGAGGGCGGTAAGTTTATCTATGAAGAACTTCCAAAGCTTCAAGAAGTTATGGACGTTGTTATTGATGAAAATATTAGCAATTTGATGTTGACTGAACGTCCTCCATTGAATGTTGTTACTCTTGGAATAGATTATGATCAATCGTTGAAGGCTTCATTAGAATTTGAGTATGATGGAATAATTGTTCCGTATTCAAAAACAACTGCGGAAAAAGCACCATATATTACAGTTAAAAAAGGTGATATGGTTTATTGGATAAAAAGAAACTTAAAACATGAACAAGAAGCTTATCAGATGCTTCTGGCATGTAAGTTTGTTCCGATGCAAACCAACAACCTTGCGTTAGAAAAAGAAAATGCTATTGATTTTTACAACTATTATATAAAACAGGCAGGAGAAGGATGGAAATTTGTTGAAAAAGACGATATGAATTTCTTCAAACTTATGGAAGATCCTTTTAAGCTTTGCGCAAAAATTGATTTTTCAAAAGAAGTAGAAGACAGTTTTGAAATCTTTTTATATGGTCAAGCCGGTGAAGAAACTATAAGTTTTGATGAAGTATATGAGACTATTCAGAGCGGTGAAAAATATAGTCGTATCAGAAGTCTGGGTTTTGTAGAATTTCCGGCTCAGGACATATATGCAATAATGCGGGCTTTTAACTCATTTGATGTTTATAGAAACAATGATAATAAATATATTGTAAAAACATACAGGGCAGGTTTGATAAATGAGCTTAAAAATCTTAATGTTGAATTGGTGTTGAGTGACGAGTTTGATAATTTCTGGAATCAGATGTCTTCTTTTTCTACTACAGAAGATTTGAAATTGCCAAAAGAAATTCATGCCGAATTTAGAGAGTATCAAACAAAAGGTTTTGGCTGGTTATGGTTTATGTATAAATACGGTTTGAATGGTATTTTGGCTGATGATATGGGGCTTGGTAAAACTTTGCAGGCTCTTGCTGTTATTCAAAAAGCAAAAGAAGAAGATGGCCCTCAACCCGTTTTGGTTGTTTGTCCGACAACAGTTGTGTTTAACTGGGAGTCTGAAATCCAAAAATTTGCACCTACATTATCTACATTAAAACTTTCAGGAGTAGAAAGAAAAAGTCTGTTTAAAGAAATTCCGAATTACGATGTCGTAATTACAAGTTATGCACTTGTAAGACGTGATATTGCAAAATTAAAGGAATTTAATTTCAGGTATGTAGTTTTAGATGAATCTCAAAATATTAAAAATGCGATGTCACAAACAGCACAGGCTGTTAAAAAGCTTCAGGCATCTCATAAACTTGCACTTTCCGGTACTCCGATTGAAAATAAATTGGAAGAATTGTGGTCTGTATTTGATTTTCTGATGCCGGGATTTTTATTTAGTGTTGCTGATTTTAATTCAAGGTATGTAAATCCTATTATGGAACGTCAGGATAAGACCGTTGAAAAACGTTTGAAATTGCAGATTTATCCGTTTATCTTACGTCGTATGAAACGAGATGTTGCAAAAGATTTGCCGGATAAGGTTGAAAATATTGCATACTGCGAATTGACAGATGAACAAAAAGACTTCTATTTAACAGTCTTAGACAGTACAAAAGAAGAATTATTCAAATCTATTGAACAAAACGGACTTGAAAAAAGCAGATTGTCAATATTCTCAGCACTTCTCAGATTGCGTCAGATTTGTTGTCATCCGAGACTGTATGATAAAGATAACGTTAAGAATATTATTAAATCAGGTAAATTCGAAAAGCTTAAGGTTATGCTTGAAGAAATTGTTGATGAAGGACATAGAATACTTCTGTTTAGCCAGTTTGTTGACATGCTTGATATAATTAAAGGTTGGCTTGACAGAACCGGTATAAAATATGAATATCTGACAGGTAAGACAAAAGACAGGCAAGGTGCGGTTGAAAGATTTAATACTGATCCGACAGTCAAGATATTCTTAATCAGTTTGAAAGCCGGCGGTACAGGTTTGAACTTGACGGGTGCGGATTATGTAATTCACTATGACCCGTGGTGGAATCCTGCTGTTGAAGATCAGGCGACAGATAGGGCATATCGTATCGGGCAAACTAAGAAAGTATTTGTATACAGACTTATTACTAAAAATACTGTTGAAGAAAAAATCCAAAAACTCAAAACGGTTAAAAGAAATCTTGTTGACAGCGTAATTTCTGTTGACAGAAATATTACAAAATCACTTACTATGGACGATATTAGAGAAATATTCTCTGTTGATTAAATTTTTACAAAAAGTAATGTATAACGCTAAAGTCTGACTTTTATAAATAGTTTTTGGTATAATACTGTTAGGAAGTGTTATGAAAGAAAGAATTTTACTGTTTATAATAGTTTTTGGCATGGGAGTATTCATATACGTTTTCCAAAGCTATTTCAATACCGTATGGGGTCTTGCGCTTTTGTGCGCATTGATGGTTATTTATACGATATTTATGAACCTTTCATATAAATTTAAAACCCGTAAGTTAAAAAAATATCCCGAAATTATAAATGAAAATTATAAGCCGTCTGTGACCGTTATGATTCCGGCTCATAATGAAGAAAGTGTTATTTCAAGTACTGTTGAAAATATTTTGGCTATGGATTATGAAAATTTTGATATCATAGTTATTGATGACAGAAGTACTGATAACACCTCTAATGTAATCAAAGAGCTCGAACAAAAATATGATAGAGTAACAGCGCTAATAAGGCCTCAGGATGCGTTTCCTGGAAAATCAGCAGTATTAAACGATGCTTTTAAAATAGCTAAAGGTGATGCAATTTTGGTTTTTGATGCTGATGCAACTGTCGAACCTGATTTCTTGAAAAAAATGGTGCCAAATCTTGAGCCTAAAGATGTTGGTGCGGTACAGGCAAGAAAAATAATTCGAAACAAGAATGTTAATTTATTAACCCGTTGCCAAAATAATGAATACACTATGGATTCCCACCTTCAAGTTGGCAGAGATTCCGTAAAAGGTGCCGTTGAGCTTAGGGGTAACGGTGAATTAATAAAAAGAGAAGCTATAGAAGACATTGACGGTTGGAATAATTATACAATTGTTGATGATTTGGATATGTCAACAAGATTGCATATAAAAGGCTGGGATATAAGATTTTGTATAGATGCTGTTGTATTTGAAGAAGGAATAATTTATTTAAAACCGCTTTACAGACAAAGAAGAAGGTGGCTTGAAGGAACAATAAGGAGATATTTGGAATATTTTGGTGATGTGTTATTTTCAAAAGAGATGTCACTGAGAGCCAGTTTGGATATGATGGCGTATGTATCTGAATTTATTATGCCGAGTTGGTTTTTGATGGAACTTGTAATAAGAGGTTTTAAAGTTCTGTTTAAACATGCTCCGACTCAAATGTTATATTCTTCTCTCGTTATCGGATGTGTAATCGGTATAGGTTTCTTTTTAGGAATAAGATATGCGCTCAGAAGATATGATTTTATGCCAAGATTGGATGCAACGTTTGAGGCGCTGCAAACTTCTCTTTATCTTTTTATAGTTTGGTTTCCGCTTGTTTTATATATCGGATTTAAAATTATGTTTATGAAAAAAGATATGAACTGGGGAAAGACAGCACACGGACTTGTGAAAGAAGAAGAAGACAGCATAAAAGCTTTTATAAGAAAAGAAATACAAAAAACAAAAGAATATAAAGATAAATATACAGATAAGTTAAAACAATTGTTAGCCGAAAAAGGAGAAAGATAATGTTAATTCAATCAATTGAAGATGTAAAAAATAAAATTAGAGATGTGAAAGATTTTCCAAAACAGGGAATAATATTTCGTGATATAACAACGGCGTTAAAAGATTCTGAAACATTAAGAGTTATGGTCGATTATCTTTGCGATCAATTCAGAAATGCAAAAATTGACTATATTGCAGGTATAGAAAGTAGAGGATTTATATTTGGTATGCCGATGGCTTATAAAATGAATGCCGGTTTTGTACCTGTCAGAAAACCAAATAAACTTCCTGCTGCGACTTATTCTCAAGAATATGCGCTTGAATATGGAACAGATAAAATTGAGATACATCAAGATGCATTTCCAAAAGGGGCGAATGTACTAATTGTTGACGATTTGTTGGCAACCGGCGGAACTGCGGAAGCAGCGTGTAAACTTGTAAAAAAAGCGGGTGCAAATTTAGTTGGCATCGCATTTTTGATTGAATTGGAAGCATTAAAGGGCAGAGAAAAGCTTGTTGATGCTCCAAAGATTGTATCTATGTTAAAGTATTAAAAAACTTGTTATTATCATAATCATTTTAATATAATTTTTTATCTTTTGCCTTATTAATAAACATAATTTATATATGTTTGACATTTATAGATTGTTATTTTTTATCAATTATGCTATGTTTTGTTGTATAATATAGCATTCGCTAAATGTTATATTATATAAAGATTAAAAGCAAAAAAATAAAGTAGGAAAATTAACAATAATGTTATTTAATTCGTTAATTTATATTTTTATATTTTTACCAATTACTATAATTATCTATTCACTACTTTTAAAAAAACATTTATTAGCAATTTCTAAACTATGGCTTATTATCTCATCAATAATATTTTATGCATATTATGATCCCAAATATACTTTTTTGCTTTTAATATCAATGCTGATAAATTTTACGATAGGAAATCTTTTTCATGAAAAATTATTTGCAGATAGCATAAAACGTAAATTATTGTTGGTTACCGGATTAGTTTTTAACATATTGTTATTAGGATATTATAAATATGCGAATTTTTTTATTGATAATGTAAATGCGCTATTTCATAGCGATATCAGTATACAAAAAATTATTTTACCACTTGGTATAAGTTTCTTTACTTTTACTCAGATATCATACTTAGTTGACGAATACAAAAAGGAAGCAAAAGAATACAATTTTATAAATTATATGTTATTTGTTACTTTTTTCCCTCATTTAATTGCCGGTCCTATATTGCATCATAAAGAAATTATTCCACAATTCAGCGAAAAAAGAAGAAAAATTTTTCAATATAAAAATCTTATTATTGGTATATTTTTATTTACTATAGGACTGTTTAAAAAAGTTATACTAGCCGATAGTTTTTCGACATATGTAAATTATGGTTATGGTTCAGCAGAGATATCTATGCTTGAGGGATGGATTGTAGTATTAAGTTATACTTTGCAAATTTATTTTGATTTTTCAGGATATACAGATATGGCTCTTGGTAGTGCTAAAATGCTTAATATAGATTTGCCTATAAATTTTAATTCTCCTTATAAAGCAAATTCAATACAAGATTTTTGGAGAAGATGGCATATAACATTATCTCGTTTTTTAAGGGATTATATATATATTCCTCTTGGAGGTAATCGGAAAGGGGAAACTAGGACATATTTCAATTTACTAATTACAATGTTAATTGGTGGTTTATGGCATGGTGCAAGTTGGATGTTTATATTATGGGGTGGAATACATGGACTTGCGTTATGTGTAAATAAAATTTGGCAAAAGACAAAAATAAATATTGCTAACTGGATAAATATAACATTAACGTTTGTATTTATTAATTTTACTTGGGTTATATTTAGAGCAGACAGCTTTGCACAAGTGAAAAAGATACTATACTCTTTATTTGATTTTCATAACTTTATTATCCCTAAAACATATGGATTAACTTTTAAATTTATAGAAAATAGATATGAATGTATTATTTTGTTATTACCACTTGCTATGTTATTAATTTTCGTAGCAAAAAATTCTAATCAAATTATTTCAGATATAAAATTTGAAAAAAAGAATGTCTCTATTTTAATGTCCATAGTATTTGCATTAATTTTTATAATGTCAATTATAAAGACTATAGCTGTTCCATATAGTGAATTTATTTATTTCAATTTTTGAGGTTCGCATGTTTAAATACGCAAAATTATCATTTTTAATATTTATATCTATAGTTTGCACAGTAGTATTTTATGTAGTTATTGCAACTTATATAAATGATCCATTACAAGTTTGGCACAAACCATTTTTCAGACCTATAAAATATAGTCACATGAGAGAATCCGCACACGCAAGGATGAGAAATAATATTTTTGACTCAATCATTATTGGAAATTCTTGGTCAGAGTGTATATCAAGTAAGAAAGCTAATGATATATTAGGTGGTAAATTTATTAATTTATCCATGTCTGGATCTAATATGTTAGAAAAGAAACTTGTTTTAGAAAGGGCATTTAAGCATTATAAAATTAAGAAAGTAGTATATATAATAGATACACATTATCTTAATTTAGAAAAAAAGTCCATTTATACAGATAGTTGGACAATATTGTATGATAAAAATCCTTTTAATGATATGAATATATACTTAAATAACAAGTACTTAATGTGTAATTTGGTATTTTGTGGAATGAATAAGGATATTATATACACTGATATAGATAAAGCAAATGATTGGGAAAAAGAAAAATCTCATAATAGACGTTTTGGGGGTTTTGAAAACTGGAAAAAATATTATCCTGAAGATTCTCAAATTAAAGATGTTTTTGATGATATATACAAATCAAATGATAATATATATACGCAAGATATTGATAATATTTTTAAACAAGATATTCAGAAATATTTTGATGATTATGTTTTTCAAATAGTAAAAAACAACCCTAAGACAGAATTTAATTTTATTATATCTCCTCGTTGCAATTTGCAATTAGCTTTAGATACAAGAAGTGATGAATTTAAAAAAATAAAATATGCAATGACAGTTTTTACATATGAAAGTGATAAATATAAAAACTCAAAAATTTTTGCTTTTGATAATGAAAATATAATTGGGGACATTAAAGATTTTAAAGATGGTTCACACTACAAAAGTTGGATAAATTACTATATATTAGAAGCAATAAAAAACAATACTAATATGCTAACAATGACTAATATTGATGATTATTTTAAAAGTGTTCTAAAGAAAGCACAAAGTGTTGATTTAAAAAAATATAAGCAAATTGTGAAAGAAATATATGTAAATTAAATCTTCAAAACAGATATAAAACCTACACTTATATAAATATATAAGAATATTCGGTTTGAGAAGAAATAACAGATATTTTTATAATTTAAACATAGGTTTTGGTAATCTTCAATTACCGAAACAATTTATTTTTGTTAGAATAGTTTTTTAATAAATTTTCTTGTGATTTAGATAGAGTATTCAAGGTCGGTTCAATTTGTTTTGTACTTTTCAATGATTGCAGAATTTTTTCTTTTAAATTTTAGGGAATTTTTGGCTACTAAAACCACTCTTAATGCTGAAAATATTGAGCAAACTATTTATTTTGTATCGGGGTTAGAAAAATTACAACAAATTCAAAAATTATAGAAACACTTCCGATGGGGTTTATTTGGGACATTTGAATTGTAATTAATTTGCCTGTGTTAGCCGCCACCTTTAGGTGTTAGCGATTTTATACGAATTGACTCAAATGTAACGAAACTGCTCTTTTTGTCCAATTTCTGTCACTCAAAAATCCGGTATAAATCTTATAAATGGACAGAACAAATTGAAAAGTCCGACAATGAAATTGAAAGTTTTTAATTTTGCGAGTCGTTAAGTCGGAAAAATTTCAAAACTAACTGTCAGACATTTCAAATTGAAAAGATAAAAACTTAAAAATTCTCTGATAATTTTTTATTTATTTTAATTGTCCATTTATCCATTCCATAATTATAGAAACAAGATATTCTTGTTCGGATTTTGATAGTTCTCTTCCTTTTGGAAATTTGTGCCATTTTTCAATACAACCCCGACAGCAGGTAGCTGTTGCATGTTGAGCAATAAAAACAGGATGTCCTCGCATTGGGGTTTGTTTGCCATCGTTCACAGGATCTGCCGGCGCAATTCTATCTCTAATAAAATCGCAGGCATGAGAATGAATAGTATCAAGTCCTTTTTCCTTGATATATTCAAGTTCTTTTGCCCGAAGTTTAAATCTGCTTCTGAACTTTGATTTTGCTAATCGATCCAAGATTTTCATAAAACAATTATAATATATTAAGTTTTGTTTTGGAAAGATTATTCTATATAAAAAATCTTGCAGTTTGATTATAAATTAAAAAACGAATTTGAATTATGGAATAATTATTCCTAATGCTTTTGTGGCGTGCTTTTCAACCTATTTGAATTTTATATAATAGACTTATCCGAGCAGTTAAGAAAAACTCGAAGTTGAAAAGATAACCAAAATGGAAGTTTTTCAATTAGACAGCTGGGGAATATCGGTGCAGTAGAAAAATTGGTATTATCAAAATGTTAAATAGTGCCAAGTTGAGGAATTGCAAAATTGAATCAAATGGTGTCACAAAAAACTATTTTAACAAAGTACATTATAATGTCATTGGATATCAAACAGGCATCAATAGCCAGAGATTTGCATCTATCCCAAGGTCAAGTGAGCAAACTAATTGCAGGAGAACAGAATAATCCTCAGTTTAACGAATGGATTATTCAAAGGTTAAGAGAAGTCTATTGCAATTAGGAGTTCAATGAATAATTCTGAATGGGTAGATATAAAGATTTTGGCTGATGCTTTAGGGTTCAAGACAGAAACACTAAGACGGGGCTGCGCATCAGAAAAATATGTTTGCCGGTTTAAAAAATCAGGGAAGTATAAGAATTATGAAATTGCGATTTCATCCCTCCCGTCTGCTTATTTAAAAAAATATAATAATTTTATAAATAAACAAAATAATTGTTTGCAGTTAAATTCTGAAGTTTATGATAATGCACAGGAATGGCAGAAAAAACAAGCAGATAAATACCTCCAACTCTTAACTTTAACTGAGGGAATGTCGTACAATAAAACGGTTGAATTTCTTAAAAATTGGAATTCTGCACATCCGGATAAAAAAGTTTGCTACACCTCATTATATTATGCAAAACAAAAATACGAAGAGTCAGGTGTTGCAGGTTTATTATCAAAAAAGGGACAGGGTAATAAGCACAGAATTATTCCTGATGATTATTATGAATATTATAAAAGTCTATATTTAAGAGAAGGTGCGCCATCAGCGTTTTTCTGTTGGCAAGCAACTTTAGGATATGCAAAAGATAAAGACAACGTGAATATCCTAAAATTCCCTTCATATAAAACATTTGAAAGATTATTAAAATCAAGAATTCCTGAGCAAGCAATTTATATGGCTCGATTTGGAAATGCGGCTTGGAATAAAAAATATGCATCATATATTCCAAGAGATTATTCAAATTTAAGAGCTGGCAGTTGTTGGGTTTCTGACCACGCTCAAATAGATGTTGCAGTCAGTTTCAATGGTTCGGTTTGCTTCCCTTGGGTAACAGTTTTTCGTGATGTCAAAACTTCAAAATGGCTTGGGTGGTTTTTACACGCAGATGCTCCAAACTCTGACCATATATTTCAGGCATTTTATTATGGAGTCCAACACTTCGGGCTTCCTGATGATATTTATCTTGATAACGGTAAAGACTATCGTTGCAAAGATTTTGCAGGTGGAAGGACAAGTTCGATAAAAGTCGAACATAACAGTATGAAAGAGAATTCACTCCTAAAAAATATAGGTATAAATGTGCATTTTGCCCTCCCATATAATGCCCAAACAAAGCCTGTAGAAAGGGACTTCTTGAAAGTTAAGTCGTTCCTTTCAAAAGGTTTTGTCGGGTATAGGGGTGGAAAGATTACTGAACGACCTGAAAAATTAAAGGATGAAATCAAAGCTGATAAAATTACGCAGTTTGAGGATTTTAAAGCATTATTTGATGATTTTATTGAAAATTTTTTAAATAAAAAACCATCAAGAGGCAAAGTCTTGCAGGGTAAATGTCCTGACGAACTATGGGCGCAAGAATTTACGAATAAAAAAGTTATTAGTAAAGATGCCTTAAAACTGTTCTGTATGCGTACGTCTAAAACAATGACGATCGGCCGGAACGGTATTTACGATTCCCAACTTCAATTAACCTATTGGGGTGAGTGGATGATATGTGAAAAAGGTCGCAAAGTCTTTATTAGAAGAGATATAAACGCATACCAAGAAGCTTGGGTATTTGATGCTCAAACCGAAGAATATCTTGGCAAAGGTAATGTTTATCACGCAGTTTCATTCTTGGCTCAAACAAATGTTGAAAAAGCACAATACAAAGAGGCTATTGAGCGTAAGAATAAAGAAAAGAAAATTCTTAAATCTTATATTAAGTGCAAATATAATCCGTCAAACGAGGAAATAGTCGCTAATTTGAAAAACGGATTAGAACAAACAGAATTTATTAGCACACCAACTGTGTCACAGATTACTAATACAAAAATGGATCAGATTGTAAATCAGGAAAAGAAATCTGATAAAAACTTGCAGTTTAAGTATGTGGCGCAAGCAAAACCGAAAAAGACTCTCTATCTTACAGAGAGCCAAAAACGTCGTGCTTTGGAAAGGTGTGCAATGTAAGGGGGCATTATGGATTTACAAAACAGATTAAAAGATTTTATCAAAACTAAAAAACGCACGATTTCATCTGTAGCAAAGGCTGTAGATGTATCAACAGCAACTCTTCACCTTTGGATGAACAATAAATACGAAGGTAATATTAAAAAGATTAATGATGCAGTTGCTCGTTTTTTAGAAATTGAGGAACTTCGTGAAGGCAGAGTCTCACTTGATTTCGTAAAAACAACAGTTGCAGATGATGTATTTGATATAGCAAAAACCTGCCACGTTGAAAATGAGATTGGCGTTTGTTATGGTGAGGCCGGCATTGGAAAGACCTTTGCAGTTAAAAGATACAAATATGAAAACGCAGGAGTTGTACTTATTGAGGCTGATTTAGGTTACAGACCGAAAGTATTATTCTCTGAAATTCACAAAAAACTCGGATTTGACGGGCATGGAACAGTCCATTCAATGATGTTAGACATTATTGATAAATTAAAATCCTCCGGCAGATTAATTATAGTTGATGAGGCTGAACATTTACCATATACCTCATTAGAACTTTTGCGCAGGATTTATGACAAAGCTGAAGTTGGCATTTTGTTGGTCGGTATGCCAAGACTTATGAAGAACCTCAAGGGCGATAAAAAAGAATACGCACAACTTTATTCAAGAGTTGGTATAAAAACAGAGCTTAATCCTTTAACAGATGAAGATAAAGTCAAAATAATCTCTAAACTCCTTCCAAATCAAGATAGCGTATATCCCGCTCTCTCTTCTTATTGCGCAGGTAATACGAGAGTTCTGACTAAACTTTTAGTCAGAGCCATTCGTATTGCCGAATTAAACAATATGGAAGTAAACGAAGATGTGGTTCAAGCAAGTATAAGCCAAATAATAATGTAAGGATCGAAACGTGAACGAATACTCAAAATTTGAAAAAGCACTATACATCTTTTTAATCGGACTTTTGATTTTTATTATCGGGGTTCAATTTGGTATTGCACGTGGCAGAGAACTTCAAAGGCAGGGTTATTATGAGTACAACTTATCAGATTAAAAAAATTCATACCCTTAAAAACGTATTAGGACTTGATGATGATACTTATCGTCAAATGCTTTTAAGTTTTGATGTTTGCAGTTCAAAAGACCTTACTCAAGCAGAAGCAGAGATTTTTATTGATATTTTACAGAATGATGCAAAGTATATTCAAAAAAATAACTATAAAAAATATGACAAGTTTGCAGGCAGAGACGAGAAGATGGCAACACCTTCACAACTCCGTAAATTGGAAGTTGTATGGGCGTGCATCTCAAAAGCTGAAGATAAATCAGCAACTCTTCGCCAATTTATTAAAAAGCAATTTCACGTTGATGACTTGCGCTTTTTAACCAAAGCAAGAGCATCTCAAATTATTGCAGTTTTAGAAAAGATTAAATTACAGATGTGTTTAAAAGCCATTTAAAAGGCTTTTAAGTAGTAGATAAAAAAGAAAAGGAGTAAAACTATGAACACAACAATGGAAAAATCAGAAATGATGGAAAACGAAATGGAAATGGGTATGGAAGCTCAAATGCCTGAAATGATGAAGGCAAATCTTGCAGGTGAAACAGATGAACCAAAAACATCTATGAACCCAATTGAAGTCATTATGGGCATTGTAAAAAATCAAATCAACGATTTGGAAGAATCTTGTAATGAAGCTGATATTGCCTTTGCCAATGCTCATCACGACAATAAATATGGCGAAAATACCTATAAACTTGAAGATCAATGCAAGATGTTACACGCACAGAAATCAATATTGATTAAAGTTTTGGATTCTATGGAAGATGTTATGTCTTCTATGATGCCTGAATGTGCATAAAAGGTCGAAACGGTCGGCTAACGTTGCAAGCTGACCGTCTTAACGTAATGCGTTAACTGATGAGACCATACCGGACTTAAGGAGCTTTATTTGGAATACCCATGGACTAAATATATTAATATGGACAATCTTCCAAACGAAGATATGAAGATCGTTGCTAATGTAATAGGATTGGAGGCAACGATCAAAATAATGTGTGAATTGCAGGGAGTTAATATTTCAGTTCCCCAAAACGCAACTTTGCCGGCAAAAATTGCATATATTCAAGATGTATATGACGGTTCAAAACAAAGTCGTGTGAAATTATCAAAATTATGCGGTCTTTCCGAGAATTATATATTTAGAATGTACAGGAAAAAAATAAACGATACTACCAAACGGTAGTCTTGACTAACATTTACGTTAATTTTATAGTCAAAATGGTCATTCGGTAATGGCTACGGAAGGTCATAGGATTTCCTACAGAAGCCGTAGAGGAACTGCCGGATGACTACTTATAAGGAGAATTTTTGAAAATAAAACTTACATACGATACTGCAAAAGATAAATATTATCTCGATGTATATTCTGAAAAACAAACAGAGACCGTAACTTTCTATGGTGAATATGCTTTAGAAGAGTATTTAAGAGATAATTTTGATTTTGATGCAAAAAAAATAAATAAATTATATACTGATATGAGCCAAATTAAATACATTTAAGGAGGTATTAATGAAAATTATATTTGAATTTGATACAGAAAGTGAAAACTTTGATAGAACAGAATTAGAAATACACCAACAGGCTTGGAATATGGCAAGTTGTTTAAATGACATTCTTAATCAACTCCGTAGTTGGTATAAATATGGCGATCGTGAAGAATTGCCTGTTGATGAGGTTAGAGACAGAATAATTGATATTATAAATGAGAATGTAAATATGGAAAAAATGGGATATTAAAATTAAAAGGGAAATACAATGAAAGTTACATTTGAATTTGATACTGATAGCGAAACTTTTGATAATTACCAACTGCAAGCGCATTACCAAGCTGAAAAAATGACTTTGTGTTTTATGGAAATATTTAAGCAACTAAGAGAGTGGTATAAATATGATAGCAGAGGTGAAATTCCTGCCGCCGAGGTAAGGGATACGCTAACTAATATTATTTATGAGTATATTCATCCTGAAAATTTAGGAATTCAATAAGCAGTCAAACAAAAGACGGAATAACAGTCATTTTATTTAATAAATTTAACAGTATGTCCATATTTGACATAGATATAATTTATAATGTTTAATAAATAAGGGTAAAAATATGTTTTTATGTCATAAATGCGGATACAAAGATACAAGCGACAAGCAAAAGACAAATTGTCCAATTTGTGGCACTAATATAATAGTGCCAAAATGTGCATTAGTATTATTTTTATCTTTTGTTTCATATATTGTTTTTACCTTTTTATCAATGTTTAACGACAAATTAAACACAATAGCAGTTGTGTCCTTAATCGTTGCAGTTATATCTGTACCTTTTGCAATTAAAGAAGCTATAAAAAGAAAAAATGAAATTAAAGAAGGCTTTCGTGCGCCAGATTATCCAAGTGAAATAATAGATGGTGATCCAAGAATTCCTGATTTTAAATCCTATGATTATGTTTATGGAATCGAAAATGATGATGGTGTAAAAAAAATATTACTTGAACCATATAAAGATGGTTTAAATTTTTACTACAATAAATTAGGCGAAACGCAAAAAATAGATTATTCAAATATAGTTGGACTTGAATTGCACGAAGAAAATGAATTAAAAATGTCTACCACAAAAAGTCTTGTATATGGAGCTTTATTAGGAGCAATGGGTGGCATAGGTGCCGGAATGGTTGGAGGTGCTCTTGGTGGAATTGAGAACAAAAATCGCTATGTGCTTGAATTGCAATTTCAAGAAAACGGAGAAGCCGTAAGAAGTCTTTATATAACATCAGATAAACATTCCTTGCAAAAACTTGCAGGAGACATTGAGGATAATGCGAATGGCAAGTAAAAAACAAACATTAAAAAGAGAGAATTTTGTTATACGTTCGTTATATTTTAAAGAGGAATGTTATGGCAATCCCGGACATACATATCTCTATTGCGCAACAGGTGATAAAGCAACAATTATTTCAACAGATATCTTGGAAACCGATAAAAACTCAAATGAATTAACGATTACACCAGATGAATTCAATAATAAAATTTATAACCTAATCAATAATTGGAAACGAAATTATAAACCCAAGTTTGATATTTGCGATGGCTTAATGTGGAAATTGGAAATTGAATTACGAGATGGGACAAAATATAAATTTGCAGGATATCATGAAACACCTGAAAATTTTGAGGAATTTGAAGATTATCTTAATAATGCTATTGGCGTTGTTCATAGGCATCAAGAGTAGTGCCATTTTCAAGTTTCCATTCAGTTCTTCCATTAGTACTACTTCCGGCAACTACATCTGAAGCTCCTGATGGAGATTTAAAATAAATATCTTCAGTTGTTATATAGATATCGCCTATATCTTGCAATAAACCTTTATCGATTAGTTCATTTCTTTTTTTGTAAGCTGACATACCTGAAAAATAAGGTGCTTCATCTTTTGCCACATAAGAACCTTTTACTAATTTATACCCGTTTTCAGTAATTTCAAGACTTGCAGTTTTGTCTTTATTATTTCTTTTTAAATTCATTGTAAATACGATATCACCATTTGGTATTTGTTTAGGTGTTTTTTCTTCGCCCGTATTCATAAATTCTAAAAGGTTTAAGTTGTTTATTATGACGAGTGCTTTTTTCTTATATCCTTCTACACGTGGCATATACATATCTGTTAACTTGCCATCTTTTTTAACATTAGAACCGCAAGAATTATCTAATGTGATTGAGCCGGCATTTTTCTGTGCAAGTTCAATAAAATCTGCTTCTAAGTATTCTGCATGACTACTATTTAAATCCCCGTTTTTAGATGTAAATGCAACAAAACTTTCAAACCAATCTTTATTATGGTCTGAATTATGAGTTTGAAGTCTATTTGCTAAATTATTACTTTTGCCAACATATAAAACTTTTTCGTTAGTTTCTTTATAGCTTCCGATTAGGAAATATATTCCGGGATAACTCAACTGTTCAATTTTTTGCAGGGTTGGAATATGTTTGCGCTCTCCAATATAAGCAACTCCATCCCAATTGTCTAATGTTGCTTTTTTAAGCCCATTATAGTGATTCATTATAAGTAATGTTATACATTCGTTATCCATGCTACCCTACCTTATAAATTTAATTATAGCAAAAAAATTATAGTGAATATTTTATACAAAACCCTTACGCTGATGAAGAGTGATAAGGTTGTCTAACTTGCTAAAAAATGCTCCGATTTTGGTTTGTTCGTTAATTTCCGGTATTAAAACATCAAATTTTGATAAACTACTTCTTGATATTCTTTGCCTTGTTCCACCTGCCAAAAAATCATTAACCGTATTAAAATATTTTGGTGTTGATAAAAATTGAACAAGAAATTCATTGCTAAAATTTTCATCATTTTTTACAATAGTACAGTCAACTGCGGTTACCATTTTATACCCAATATCAGGCACTATACAGGCTCTTCCAGCAGGTTCAGGTAAACGAGAAATGAGGATATCTCCGGGACAAACTTCTGAACAATGCAGTCTATTAAAAGTCTCTTCTGTTATCCATTTTTTATTATCTTTTTCTATAAAATTTGTAATTCCAACGTTACCAGTTTGAAGTAATCTTACGCCGCTTTCACTTTGATCTTTTGATTCAATCCAATCACCATCGGTAAAACTTTTGCAAGATTCTCCTAACTTACGCTGTTCCCAAGCGGATGTAAAATTTTTAAATCTAATTTGTGGTTTTTTGCAGTTATTATTGTTTTTCATACTATAAAGCATATTACAATATTTAATAAACATGCAAGATTAAAACTTATGT
>Ga0256407_10000574_pt1 | contig 86726 bp, 61 predicted proteins | sample RumenRJG_04DNA_FD_193489 | JGI IMG/M metagenome (GOLD analysis project Ga0256407, IMG submission 193489) | Bovine rumen microbial communities from Lethbridge, Alberta, Canada - RJG_04 | ecosystem: Host-associated > Mammals > Digestive system > Stomach > Rumen | place: Canada: Alberta... | reverse complement strand
GTGCGAAGCCAGCCGCAAGATGAGGACTCCATTGAGGGTCGTTGTAGACTACGACGTTGATAGGGTGCAGGTCTAAAGACGGTGACGTCAAAGCCGAGCACTACTAATTGCCCGAAAGCTTTCTTTAGCATGGCACATGCTTTCAACTGTATGGTCTTACCCAAGCAGTTATGTCTTGTCAATAGGTCACCTTATACGTGCATGATATGGCGGTGATGATTATCAATTATCAATTGTCAATTGTCAATTATGTATCGAAGATAACATCAGGTGGTTATTGCGGCAGGGTTCCACCTCTTCCCATTCCGAACAGAGAAGTTAAGCCTGCTTGCGCCGATGGTACTGCAATGCAATGCGGGAGAGTAGGTAGCCGCCTCCTTTCAAACAGAGAGCTTCAGAATTACATTTCTGAGGCTCTTTTTTTTGATTTCCACCAGAAGGCAGGATTGTCAATAATTTCGAACGCAAAGGCACAGAGGCGCGAAAATTATTAGTTATACGAACTTGTATTTTCTTTTTTCATGATATAATTTGGTGGTCTAAGATTTTTTGTATATTTTTGCAGCAGAATATTGAAAATTAATTATTAACCCTTAAAGTCAAATTAATAAGAAACAGAAAGTACATTTTAGAATAAACTCAGACGAGCGGTAACGCTTTCCCCTTATGCGGAATCAGTATCAGATACTGGTATCTGTAAGAAAGTTAAACATTTATTTTATAACTTGGGTGAGCAACTACCGATTCTCTCAACATAAAATATAACATCGAGCTATTTGCTCTTGTTCTCCATCTCAGAATCCGCCAAATTCATTACACGAGAACAAGTGAGCGAAAAGTTCTATGTCCGTTTAGGGCATAGGCTTTTCCGTAAACTTGTCTGTGTAGCGGTTCTTGGCGGAACCTTGAGATGGGACGAGACTATCGGAGAGTCTGCGCCCTTATTTTTTTGTTTTCAAAAATTATGAAGAAATCACTATTACTCATTCTTCTTAGTATTTTTTCTTTTACTACAATCCATGCAGAGATAACATGGACTTTATCTAATGATGGCACATTGACTATTTCCGGAACAGATATGCCAGACTATGAGGGGTCTTGGGATACTCCATGGGGAGCAGCAACTTCCAACATCAAGAAAGTAGTAATTAATGATGGAGTAACTAATATAGGGAAAAATGCATTTGGTGGTTGGTATCCTAATCTTACTTCTGTAACAATTCCAAATTCTGTGACGAGCATTGGAGATGATGCTTTCTTTATGTGCTCAAGTCTCACATCAATCAATATCCCTGAGGCTGTGACGAGAATAGGAAAACAGGCTTTCTACTGGTGCTCAAGTCTCACATCAATCAACATCCCTAACTCCGTGACGAGTATAGGACAACAGGCTTTCAATGGTTGCAGAGAGCTCTCAGCAGTCAACATCCCTGAATCTGTTACAAGTATTGAAGAGAGTGTATTCTATAATTGCTCAAGTCTCACATCAATCAACATCCCTAACTCCGTGACGAGTATAGGACAACAGGCTTTCAATGGTTGCTATGGTCTCACATCAATCAATATCCCGGAGTCTGTGACAAGTATCGGGGAATCTGCCTTCAGTAATTGTTCAAAACTCACATCAATCACTATCCTTAAGTCTGTAACGAGCATTGGAGAGGCTGCTTTCGGTGGTTGCTCAGGTCTTCAATCAATTGTTGTAGAGAAAGGAAACCAGAAATACGATAGCAGAAATGATTGTAATGCTATTATTGAGACAGAAACAAACTCATTAATCGCAGGTTGTAATAAAACTATCATTCCCGAGGTTGTGACGAGAATCGGGGAATCAGCTTTCAAAGGTTGCACTGGCTTTATTTTAATCAATATCCCTGAGACTGTGACAAAAATTGGAGCTTATGCTTTCCAAAACTGCTCAGGCCTTACCTCATTTACTATCCCTAAGGCTGTGACAAAAATTGGAGCTTATGCTTTCCAAAACTGCTCAGGCCTTACCTCATTTACTATCCCTAAGGCTGTGACAAGTATAGAAAGTTACACTTTCGAAGGTTGTTCAAATCTCACCTATATCAGCATCCCAGAAACAATAACGAGCATTGGATATCATGCTTTCAAGGATTGCTTTGCGCTTACTTCAATCAATATTCCAAACTCGGTGACAAAAATTGGAGGATCTGCATTTGATGGAACAGCATGGTTTAACAACCAGCCTGACGGTTTAATTTACCTAAAAGATTTCCTTTACAAATATAAAGGAACCATGCCAGAAAACACAAATATTATTGTAAAGGAAGGAACAAAAGGTATTGTTGGTGAAGCCTTCTACGCTTGCTTTGGTCTCACCTCAATCAGCATCCCTGAGTCTGTAACGAGTATTGGAGAAAATGCTTTTGGGCGTTGTTCAAATCTCACCGCTGTCACTATCCCTAATTCTGTGACGAGTATTGGATTTGGTGCTTTCTCTGGTTGCAGTGGACTCTCATCAGTCAACATACCTAATTCTGTGACAAGTATTGAAGCTTGTGTTTTCGATAGTTGCTCAGGACTCACATCCATCACTATCCCCAACTCTGTGACGAGTATTGGAAATTCTGCTTTCGAGTTTTGTTCAGGTCTAACCTCTGTCACTAATCTTGCAACAACCCCACAGAAGATAACAAAAGATGTTTTCTATGATATTGATGGCACGCTCCCTATACTCCATGTACTACCAGGTTGCAAGGCTGCATACGAGGCTGCTGATGGCTGGAAGGATTTCACTATCGTAGAAGATGCAACTACAAGAATTGATGTCGTTGAGGGTACTCCAACGATTTTTGCAGATAGAATATTCTCAATCTCTGGTCAACAACTCAATGGAATCAAGAAAGGTGTGAATATCATCAATGGCAAGAAAATTTTAGTGAAATAAACATTTGGGGATGGGATAACCATCTTATGATTCCCATCCCTAAACATAAAACTAACAGAATTAACATAAAAGAAAATTTATATGAAAAAGATTAAGTTTTTATTGATGCTCCTTCTTGGAGTTGTAATGAGTTTCGCTTTCGTCTCATGTGGTGATGATGACGATGATGACAACAATAGTGGTCCATATGCTGGTTCTGCTATCGTAGGAAGTTGGACTTGGAATAGTAGTGAGGATAAAGGTGACGGTGGTTCTATGACATATACATTCTATGCTAATGGAACTTTCACTTTGACTGATGTTTATTCTGAAGGTGTTGACACAGAAAAGGGAACTTTCCAATATGACAAAGATAGTGGCATACTAATATTGATTACAACAGATGCAACCGATAAAGAATATATAGGAGGAAAAGAAGAATTAAAAGTTAAGATTGTAGAAAATAGCTATATCATTATTCACGAAACGAAATTTTACAAGAAATAGATGTGTATCTAACTGTTGTTTTCTCTGATTATGTTTATATATTCCCATCCATAAACATGAAACTAATTGAGTAAACATAAAAAAATGAACGGCAGAATGGTAAATTATAAACATCTAAAGTCTTGCTTGTATATATCAAGAACGAAAAATGCGTAATTAACGGCAATTAATGTTGCCCACGTAGTGAAAAAAACAAGGAGCATCCTCAAACATAGAGGGTGCTCCTTTTGTAATACCTTTTCGATAGAAAAAAAAATCAAAGAGTTTGAAGAGGGGGGTGCACTTTTTGCGTATTTTATGCATTTCCCCTCTGATTATCAATGTGTTAGGCGGAGTGCACCTCCCCCCCCAAAACAATTATGCTTCTTAGGGGGAGATGCACTCGTTATTTTCAGTTGATTATCAATGTGTTATACATAAAAAGAGGTAAAAGTGCACCCCCCTATAAAAACTTTCACGAAAAAAATACACTTGTAATCCAAACATCGCAAAATCTGCCTTTGCATTTTTTAGAATTAAACGCCAAACACGTACATGGTGGCCAACAACGCTTTGAAAAAAAGAATTTTCACATAACTCTGCAACTCGTCACCCGTAGCGCTGCAAGTGATTGTTACTCTTTTGGTTACAGCGGTGATTCATTTTAAAGCACTCGTCACCCACTCATCACCAAAATCTTTGTATCTTGTTGAGTATGTGGAGAATATACGCGCGAATCACTCGTCACCACTTGTCAACGTTTTTAGGGTGACGAGTGAATTGATTGTGCAAATAGTTGTGTATCAAGATGATACACACGCATGGGTGATGAGTGGGTGACGAGTGAAACGAAATGAATCACCGCTACAACTCTCTGACACAGAAAACTTTATGACGCTATGGGTGACGAGTTGACGAGTTGTTCTAAAATTCTTTTTTTTGAGGTTGATTCTATTTTGCCTTTACTGCAAGTCCCAAGTAATTCCTATGTGATTCCTTTGTAAGTCCCATTTTCCACCCATTATAGGGAACGGACTTACAACGGATTTACAACGGACCTGGAACGGAGGTAAAGCGAAACTAAAGCGAAGGATTGAGGATAAGCCTATTTTCCAACTTCCTGTACATTCAGGTTTATTGTTGTACCTGTAACTTGGTTAAGTTGGAAGGTTGTCATGACTTTCTTATTGAATAGACTTGCGCTAAGATTCTCAATCCTACCAAACTGTGGATAGAAGACATCCATTTCCTTGATTGTCTTGTTGGCATTATAGAGCGCTACATGAGCCTTGCCTGGAACATTGATATAGAGTCCTGGGTCTTCTTTCTGGGCGGTTTTCTCCTTTTCTGTTCTGGTATCCTCTGGAGTCAGTTGGAGATCTGCCACGCTAAGATAATATGGTGAACCTGAGAAATCGTCATTATCAGTTATGCCAAAGGCCTCAGAGAAACGGAAAGCCAACTGACCAGTAGTAGGCGCATCTGCCATAACGGTAACAACGTGCTCGGTAGTATCAATATCTGTAATGCCTTCGAAAAGTTGGCGAAGAGCTTTTTCCTGATTATTCAGCGATGTAAGCATGAGTTTTAGCTGCTCTCCATCCTTCGGCATGGTCTCTGCTGTACCACGAGTCAGGTCATTACGCGAAGTGCGGATTGTATATATTTCCTCTGCACAAAGCTGCGCCATCTTTGCTCTGCTTCCTGCAGCAAGAATATCCTCACTCATATAGTCGCGAGGATTAAGAGGTACTGGCTTTCTGGCTGGAGAAAACGAAGTCTCTTCCTTGTTAGGTGCAGGATCTGTATTGACAGAGAGAAGCACGCCATTATCATTAACGTGGATTTTCTGTATGTTATATTTCATGCCAGCCTTGGCTGTGTAATGCTTAGAAGGGTCTGGCACGCCAATAGTCTGCATCTGGAGGTCGATAATCTTGTATGATGTCTTAGGCTCGAGTACAGCATCTGTTTGTTTCAGGTAGCGAGCCGCATACTCAGCGTATTCTCCTGGAGTAAATGTGGTTTTCTGAACGAGAATACGGAATTTGAAAGCTGTTTTGGGAAGATAGTATGGAGCGCCTTCAGCCACAATGTCCTGAGAAAGCGCTGATTGGAATATTGCAAAAGCAATTACAAATAGTGATATTATTCTTTTCATAGGTAATCTAAACTATAGCTGGCAGAAAGCCTTTGGAAGGTAGTTGATTATGTCACTTGCTGTGAGGCTTTCCTCACCAAGTTCGCTTGCTGCAAGGTCACCGGCAAAACCATGGAGATACATGCCCATGATTGCTGCATTCTCCCGAGAGTAACCACGGGCAAGAAGTCCGGTAATGATACCAGTAAGTACATCTCCCGAACCTGCAGTTGCCATTCCTGCATTGCCTGTTGAATTGAATATGATATGTCCGTTAGGCATACATAAAGCGGAATAGTGTCCTTTCAGTATTACGTAAGCCCTGAGTTGCTGAGAAAGTTCGCGGGCTCTTGTGAGACGTTCAAAGTCGTCTGTAGAAGATACACCGACAAGACGGTCAAGTTCACGAGGATGAGGAGTGAGAATCAGTCCCTCAGGCAGCTGTTGCATCCATGCCTTGTGAGTTGATAGGATGTTCAGGGCATCCGCATCAATGACCATTGGAGTCTTGTTACTTCTTATCTGGGCGATAACTGCTATTGCCGTGTTCTCGCTCTGTCCAAGGCCAGGACCAATGCCTATTGCCTCATATCCTTGGGAATCTGCAGGCTGTGTGAATATGGTCTCTTCTTTGTCCAGTTGCATAATAGCCTCTGGAACAGAGATTGACATGATTTCGTAGTTGCTCTTTGGTGTGTGTATAGTCACCTTGCCTACACCAGAACGCAGACATGCACGAGTTGCAAGAACGGCAGCTCCTGCCATTCCATAGGAACCGGCAATGATAAGGGCATGTCCCATGTTGCCTTTGTGTGCGAAATCATCACGAGGTATGAACATTCTGCGGATTTCATCCTCCTCGATGATGCTATATTGAGTTTCGGTCTTGTCAATAAACTCCTGACTGAGATCTATATCGAGCACACGGATATGTCCTAGAAGTGGCTGAAGATCAGGCATCATCATACAGAGCTTCTTACTGCCAAGAGTCAGGGTCACGTCTGCACGGATGATGTTTGCCTTTACGTTGTAGGTGTTGTCCTCGGTCATCATTCCTGATGGGAGGTCGATGCTCACAACCTGAGCTTCTGATGAGTTCACATATTTTACGAGAGCAGCATATCCACCAGATAACGGCTTGTTGATTCCAGAGCCAAAGAGTCCGTCAACCACAAGTACATCCTTGGTAAGAACAGGAGGATCGAATTCCTGAATCACTTCTGTGAACGTCTTGAGGTTGTTGCGTTTTTTGAGAATATCACGATTCTCCTCACAGTCAGGCGACAGACGGCCACTTGTATTGAAGAGGAATGCCTCTACGGTATAGTGTCTGTCTGCGAGCATCCTTGCAACAGCAAGGGCATCACCTCCATTGTTTCCTGGGCCGGCAAATACAACGACAGGAGTTTCTACATCCCATGTGTCCATAATAGCTTGGGTGAGAGCTCTTGCGGCTCTCTCCATCAGGTCAATAGAAGAAATCGGTTCGTTCTCTATCGTGTATTTATCCAGTTCGTGGATCTGTGAACTCGTAAATATTTTCATCATTTTGTGATTTATGAGTGCAAAAATACTAAATTTTACTCATTATTGAGCAGTTTCTCCTTTTTTTTTAGTAATTTTGTACCAAATTTAGCATTTAGTATTAATGAAAAGGGTCAAATTACACGATAAGACGTTCGAGTTGAGTATTCCTGAGACTGAGATTCTCAAGAGCGTGAAGGCCGTTGCGGAGAAAGTCAACAAGGACTATGAAGGAAAGTGTCCGTTGATACTCGCAGTACTCAATGGATCATTTATGTTCTGTGCAGATTTCGTTCGTGAACTGACCATTCCATGTGAGGTTAGCTTTGTAAAACTATCTTCATATAGCGGAACTCAGACTACTGGTAAGGTAGAGGAACTGATAGGTGTTAATTCTGATATAACGGGTAGAGATGTCATTATTGTAGAGGACATTGTTGAGAGTGGTAATACGTTGCTAAAGTTGAAGAGCATTCTTGAAAACAAGGGCGTGTCTTCATCTGTTATATGCTCACTCTTCTTCAAACCGTCGAAACTGAAGGTTGACCTGAAGGTTGATTATCCGGCAATGATTATACCAGACGACTTCATTGTAGGGTATGGACTTGACTACAACGAGGCAGGCAGACAGTTAAGGGATGTCTATACGCTTTGCCAAGAAAGTTGAGAGTGAAAAAGTGAATAGTTAGGAAATAGGATAATAGTTTCAACATAAAACATTTCAAATAAGGTATAAAAAGATGAAGAACATCGTAATTTTCGGTGCACCTGGTTCAGGAAAAGGTACACAGAGCGATAAGATTATCGCTGAATTCGGAGTTGAGCACATCTCTACGGGTGACGTGCTTCGTGCAGAAATCAAGGCTGGCACAGAGCTGGGCAAGACTGCTTCTGCTTATATAAACGAGGGTAAGCTCGTTCCAGACTCTCTGATTGTTGATATGCTTGCATCAACTCTCGATTCTAAGGGTAAGGACATCAAGGGCGTTATCTTCGACGGTTTCCCACGTACTATCGCTCAGGCAGAGGCTCTCGACGCTATGCTCAAGGAGCGTGGTCAGGAGGTAAACGTAGTTATCGGTCTTGAGGTTGACGATGCTGAGCTTATCAAGCGTATCATTGCTCGTGGTAAGACAAGCGGTCGTGCTGATGATAATGAGGAGACAGCTAAGAAGCGCCTTGATACATATTATTCTCAGACTCTTCCTCTTAAGGATTTCTATATTCAGCAGGGCAAGTATGCCAAGATTAATGGTGTAGGTTCTATCGATGAAATCTACGCTGAGATTAGTGCTGCTATCAAGAAGTAAAACAAAGAATTGTTTACCATGTACAAAGCACAATTTGCTGCGCAGCACAGGAATTGTAATTTGTACATGGTAAATTTTGTACATAAAAAGCCTTTCAGACTTGGAAAGTAATTTCGTAGATTACGTAAAGATACAATGCCGTTCGGGCAAGGGAGGACGAGGGTCTATGCATCTTCGTCATGTGAAATACAACCCTAACGGTGGACCTGACGGTGGTGATGGTGGTAACGGCGGAAGCATAATCCTTCGCGGAAACCACAATTATTGGACTCTTCTCCATCTTCGTTACCAGCGTCATATCTACGCAGAGCACGGTGGCAATGGCGGTCGCGACAAGTGCCATGGCACTAACGGCAAGGATATCTATATTGATGTTCCTTGCGGTACTGTCGTATATAATGCCGAGACCGGAAAGTATGTCTGCGATGTTATGGAAGACAAGCAGGAAGTGGTTCTTCTGAAAGGTGGTCGCGGCGGATTGGGCAACTTCCAGTTCCGCACAGCAACCAATCAGGCTCCTCGCTATGCACAACCGGGTGAACCTATGCAGGAAATGACCATCATCATGGAGCTGAAACTCCTTGCTGATGTCGGTCTGGTAGGACTTCCGAATGCCGGTAAGTCAACCCTCCTTTCCGCTCTTTCTTCTGCCCGTCCGAAGATAGCGAACTATCCATTCACCACGCTTGAGCCAAGTCTCGGTATCGTGGGGTATCGTGATAACCAGTCATTCGTTATGGCTGATATTCCGGGAATCATCGAGGGCGCAGCCGAAGGTAAGGGACTCGGTCTTCGTTTCCTACGCCATATTGAACGCAACTCCCTGTTGTTGTTCATGGTCCCGGGTGATACCGATGACATCAAGAAAGAGTATCAGCTTCTGCTTAATGAATTGGAACAATTCAACCCGGAGATGCTTCAGAAGCATCGGGTGCTCGCCGTTACCAAATGCGACTTACTTGACGATGAGCTTGTCGAGATGCTAAAGGAGACTTTGCCCGATGATCTTCAGGTGGTATTTATCTCTGCCGTTACAGGACAAGGACTTGAAGAACTGAAGGACATACTTTGGAAGGAACTTAACTCTGAAAGCAACAAAATTGCAGGTGTCATAGCCGGCGATACTCTCGTACATCGTGACAAAGACCTCTCTTATCTCGCAGCAGAAGTATATGACGAGGATCGTGATGCTGACGAGGAGATATATGGGGGCGTTTACGATGATGAGGAAGACGAAGATGAAGAATGGGATGACATCGAGGATGCCGACGATATTGAGTATATCGACATTGATGATGTTGACGACCTCGAAGATGCTGAAGAGCAGAAGGAGGATTAGGCGATGGAACTATACAACCTCGGAAAGGGCATAGTCGCATTCACCACCGATCGTACTCAGGGGCGTGACATATATAGGATTCGAGAATCGCTTATCAGGCATTTCCCAAATCTTCAAGGTCGGATAAATAACGGCCTATATCCCCATCAGACTCATACCGATAATGTCTTCTATATAACGGATGAGTTCCTGACATTGCCAGAGACGGAAAGGATAAACAGGCTCGAAGGCATAGACGCAGTCATCAGTAATGTGCCTGATGTGATTATGGGAATTTCAACGGCTGATTGCATTCCCGTATTGGTCTATGATCCCGAGCATCATGCAGCTGCAGCTATTCACGCAGGATGGAAAGGAACGGTAAAGAGAATCGTGGAAAAGTCGCTTGTAAAGATGCAAGAGACTTTCGGCACCAATCCTGCCAAGTGCGTGGCTGCAATCGGACCTGGCATCAGCCTTGAGAGTTTCGAGGTCGGGGATGAGGTCGGGGATGTTTTCGTAAACGAAGGCTTTGATATAGAAAAGGTATCTGTGCGACTTCCGAAGATGAATGTAATCCATCCGACAGATGAAAAACGTCTTCATCTTGACCTGAAGGAAATAAACCGATGCCAGTTGCTCTCGCTTGGAGTATTGGCTGAAAATATAGAGGTTAGTCCTATCGATACCTATACTGATGAGAGGTTCTTCTCGGCAAGAAGGGAACAGAAAGGCGACGTGAAATGCGGTCGCATATTATCAGGATTTGTAATCATATAAAAATTATAAGGGGAATACGGTTCTTGGTATTCAGAGAGTGTCAAAAGCTTTTTGACTATTATGAACTATTATAACAAAGTGTAAAGGATATGGAAAAAAGGATAATGACAACGATAGCTTGCTTGTTTGCCGCCTTCTCGGTGGCATACTCAGCAGGTCCCCATAAGAAAGTGCATACTATCGGTGATGCCACTATGTTGGAAGATGAATCCGGCAGACGTGGCTGGGTGGAGATGCTCCCACAGTATTTCACCGATAATGTGGTAATCGACAATCGCGCTAAGTCTGGATCTTCGAGTAAATCATACTATGTGGAGGCTTCGTTGTGGCAGAATCTGCTCAAGGGCGGAAAATATGAAATGCATGAGGGTGACTTCTTGCTGATTCAGTTTGCGCATAATGACGAGAAGAACAATGGAGCGGATGGTGCAGAACTCAAGGAGTACTTTTCCCGTCAGGGAGCCATGCACAGAGTCGGTGGCGTTGACTATCGTGGCACCACTCCGTTTGATACATACAAGGAGTATATCCGCTACTTCATCAAAGAAGCAAAGGCAATGGGTGTAAAGCCTATTGTCGTAGGCGCTATTTCCCGTAAGGACTTCACTGAGGATAGAAAAAGAATCACAAGGGCAGGAAAACATGACCTTGGCGAGAGTTTTTCTGTTATCAGGAACAAGACATTCTTCGAAGGTGAAAAGGTGCATCCTGGCGACCATACCTATGACTATACTGCAGCAGCAAAGCAGGTGGCAGGGGAGTTTACCGATGTTCCATTCATCAACCTAACTGAGCAGACAGCAATAATGTATGCCAAATACGGGTATTCATACTGCACAAGTCATCTGTTCGATGGAAATGACAAAACCCATACCACTGCCCTTGGGGCCGCCTTGATAGCACGTGAATTTGCATTCATGTTGAAGAGGCAGGCATCAAGCGAGACTAATCCGAAGAAGAAGGAGGTACTTCAGGCACTTGCTAATGAGGTGGTTATCAACAAGGGTGTCTTTGTGACTCCTTACAATGGTGACATGGGACTTGCATACGTTGGCTCTGATGTTACCAAGACCTTTAACGTTTCCGGTTTCGATATGCCAACAGAGAGCGGTCATGTGAAAATATCTGTCGATAATGGCTTCCTGATTTCATTGGATAAAAAACAATGGAGTGAGTCTGTAGATATAAAATATACAAACTCAACCTTTATGGCTCCTGTCTATGTTAGTGCTAATACAAGCAAGGGGGGAGTTGTTGTTTCTCAACTGACAACAACATACGGAACAACAACAAAGACACAGGCAATAAAGGTTGAGAATATAGATAAGGGCGTAGGAGAAGAGGCTTTCGCTTCATGGCCGCTTGCCAATAAGTCAAAGGCCGCAATTGCAAGGTCTCTTGAGGCTTCCGAGGTTACAACGTCTGAGATGGTCATTGAGAAAAATACAAAGATTCCTGTCTCACCAAGTAATCACCGTGAGATGATGCTCTTCAATATCGACGGGGAGATATGGCCGACTGTTGACTATGATAAGGTACCTACAAGATACGTAGAATTCAAGGCAAAAGTGCCTAATGGCAAGATATTGACTGTTAGCAATGTTACCTTGGATATCTGCGGCTTCGGAGGTAATAGCGGTTGCTATTCTGTATATCTCTCAACCAATGATGATTTCTCAAATCCGGAGCTTCTGAGAAAGGAAAACAAGATTCCGAAGGACAAATGCTTTACCATCACCAAGGAAATGCTGAAGAGAGTTCCACAGGGACAGAGCATTTACCTTCGTGTATATCCTTGGCTGAGAGTGTCGGAAAAGTCGCGTGGCAAGACTATCGGTATATCCGATGTGAAGATCAAGGGTATATTGACCGATGTCCCTGCTCCTGCACAGAAAAAGACAACGGTAAGAAGACCATCCTCAAAATCTACTAGCGGAACGGCATCTAAGACTGGTAGCGGCACAGCATCCAAAACCAGAAGTACGGCTACTAAGTCGGGCTCCGCAGCCCCAAAAGGCGGTGCGGTAAAGAAACCGACAGTAAAAAAATAATAGGTGAAGGGTGCCCAACGCCCAATACACTTTAACCCTTAAAATCCCATCCCAAAATATGCAACAGGAAAGAACACTTGTATTGCTGAAACCTTGTACGGTTCAGCGCTCTCTCATTGGTGAGATTATCTCTAAATTTGAAAAGAAGGGTCTCAAGATTGTAGGCTTAAAGATGATGCAGCTCGACGAGGCAATCCTCAAGGAACACTATGCCCACCTCGCATCTAAACCTTTCTTCCCAATCCTTCGCGATTCAATGATGGTGACTCCAGTTATTGCTATGGCTCTCGAAGGTATTGATGCTATTGAGGTTGTACGTCAGATGGCAGGCTCAACAAATGGCCGTAAGGCGCTTCCTGGCACAATCCGAGGTGACTATAGCATGTCTGGTCAGGAGAACATTGTTCATGCCTCTGACGGTCCTGAAACTGCTGCTGCCGAGCTTAAGCGCTTCTTCAAGGACGAGGAGTTGTTCTCATATGGAATGCCACATCTGCTCGCCTTCTATGCAAAGGATGAGTTGTAAAAAATAAGACCTCTCCCTCCGAGGGGAGAGTCGCCTATCGTCTTCAAAGTCCCCCTTTTAGGGGGATTTTTTATTATTGCTGTCCGGAAAGAAATTTTTGATTAGATAAATTCCGAACTGGTACTACACTAAATTCCTTATTGTTACCTGTTACTTGTTACTGCATGGTTAGAAGTGCTGTTCTGCCTTCGCATACCTCCGTTCCAGGTCCGCTTCTAATCCGTTCGTAGGAAACGGAGGCTGATGGGATTTACAACGGATTCACAACGGATTCACAACGGATTCACAACGGATTCACAACGGAACTGCATCTTAGGGAGAAATTCTCGCAGAATCTCATTGAAGCCTGTATCAATTTTGAGGATGGTGTTTTGGGATGGTTTTCACACGCTTTTGAAGGATAATGAGCATTTTGTGATTGCTATTGAAAATAACGGAATTATTGTTACTGGAGCTTTTTTTCGCGTTTTTTTAGCATGCTGAATAAGGGAAATCTACCTGTGATTAATGCTTATTGTTATGCTGTTGAGACTATCGGTCGCCTACATTCTGTTCTCTGATTTATATATAACGATCTCATTATCTTTGGTTTGGGCTTTGTTAAGCAATAATAAACTCTCGCTCAACAGGCAAGCAAAATCCCAGCCAGTAACAAGTAACAGGTAACAATAAGGATTTTAGTGCATGGCCAAAAATTTTACAGAATATTTCTAAGGAGTTTATATACCTTATTATATATAGAATAAAAAATATAGGCAGCAGTTTACACTATTTTTCTTATTGTTACCCGTTACTTGTTACCAACACTTTTTACGAATATGTTTTATGTCCAGAGTTGTCCCATAAATAAAATAGGAGATAAACCCGAATGGATTTATCTCCTAAATTGTTTTGTGTGTATCTAAAATACTCTGTTTTACTTAGCGAGCTTGCCGTCAGAACCGAGTACGTTTACAATCTTGTGGATGTACATCTTCTTCATGTTCTCACGAGCTGGCTTCAGATACTGACGTGGATCGAAGTCTCCAGGATGCTCAGCAAGATGCTTGCGGATAGCAGCAGTCATAGCGAGACGTGAGTCAGAGTCGATGTTGATCTTACATACAGCAGACTTAGAAGCCTTGCGGAGCTGCTCCTCAGGAATACCGATAGCTGCCTCGAGCTTACCGCCGTACTTGTTGATTGTGTTAACCTCGTCCATAGGAACTGAAGAAGAACCGTGGAGAACGATTGGGAATCCAGGAAGCTTCTTCTCGATCTCAGCGAGAACGTCGAATGCCAATGGAGGTGGAACAAGAACACCGTTTACGAGTGTGCACTGTGCAGGAGTGAACTTGTGAGCACCATGTGAAGTACCGATAGAGATAGCGAGAGAATCACAACCTGTACGTGTAGAGAAGTCGATAACCTCCTCTGGCTTTGTGTATGTTGACTCAGCAGCGCTAACCTCATCCTCAACACCAGCGAGCACACCAAGCTCAGCCTCTACAGTTACGTCGAACTGATGAGCGTAATCAACAACCTTCTTAGCGAGAGCGATGTTCTCCTCGTATGGGAGGTGAGAACCGTCGATCATAACTGAAGAGAAACCGTTGTCGATACAATCCTTACAGAGCTCGAAGCTATCACCGTGGTCGAGGTGAAGAACGATCTCAGGATTCTCACAACCAAGCTCCTTAGCGTACTCTACAGCACCCTTAGCGAGGTTACGGAGGATAGTACCGTTAGCATAGTTACGAGCACCCTTAGAAACCTGCATGATAACAGGTGACTTTGTCTCTACTGCAGCCATAACGATAGCCTGCATCTGCTCCATTGTATTGAAGTTGAAAGCTGGGATTGCGTAACCACCAGCAACGGCGCGCTTAAACATCTCACGGGTGTTTACCAGGCCGAGGTCTTTGTAATTTACCATAGTTACTTTTAAAATATTATTTTGAAAAACTAAATTTTTTATATTATCCTTTTTCAAGACTTCTGTGTGAATCTTCACATAATCTTCGATTTTGCGAATGCAACGTGCTGAGCATCCTCGCATGAAGCAAAAAGTGCATGTCAGCCCCAAGGCTGGTGTATGGTCTTCGATTTTGCGAATGCAACGTGCTGAGTATCCTCGCATGAAGCAAAAAGTGCATGTCAGCCCCAAGGCTGGTGCATGGTCTTCGATTTTGCGAATGCAAAGTTAGCATTTTAATCGCGTATAACCAAGTTTTCATTTGAAAAAATCCTCAAAACGGAAAAAAAACTTTCACTTTGCAATAATCACTTTGCAATTTTTGTAGGAGAATGCATAGTCATAATCTCTTTTTTTATATAAAGAGAAATCGTTACGTTGTCATTAACTAATTCTTCATTTCATCTATCTTTTTCTCGATCTCTTTGAGTTTGTTAATAACTTCATCGTTGTTATCTTGTGCCATTGCGTCAACGAAAATACTATTAACAAGACTCATGCCGATTATTCCACCAGCAAATAGTAGAAACGAAAAATACACCTTTGCAAAAGTACTCATTCCTTCTTGGCTATTTTTGGCAATAGCGTCAGGCATTTCGTACCATCCTTCAATCGTAAATAATCTAAAAATGGAATAAGTTGCAGTTGCAGGGTCTCCAAAATATTCAGGAGCGATGTTTCCGAATATTGTAGAAGTCAAAATACTGAACACCAAAAGTAATATTAGGAAAGCTATTACCACAACAAATGAAGCTTTGCAAGCGAGTTTTACACCTCTTATCAAATAATCGATATTAGGAATGAATTGAAAAAGACGGAAAGACTTGAAAGCTCGAAATGTCCTAAAGGACAATAGGATATTCGTGGATAATACTGTATCTGTGACAAGATTCATTAAAGATGGTATGGCGCATATTACAAGGATGAAATCAAACTTATTCCATCCGTCAGCCCAATAGCCTTTCCATCCAAGTGTTCTGATCTTGACTATAGCCTCTGTTAGAAATAGCAAAGTGAAAATGCTATCCAACACAACGAATATATACGATTCGTTATAGAAACCGCCAATATACATAATGCTTGTGTTGATTATTACCAACGCAAGCATTATAATGTCGTTTAAGAATATTTTGTGCAGCAAAATCTTACATTTATTTGTTAGACGTATTTCTTTGCAGCCTCCAGAATGTCTTTACGATAGTTGAAAATGTCATCAAGGCATTCTATATCATAGGAGATTTCCTGCTTGTTGTCATCTATGAAACTAATGCGTTTGTGGGTAGCACTATTGAATTTCAGACGACATATAGGGCGGCGATTGTTATCGTCTGCAAATATTGCGAAATATGATTGTGAGTCACGATGTGTGATACGATCTGCAGCTAGAACTTCTCGTGCAATACTTTTTACTATGTAGAAACCCTCGATTTCTTCATCGGTAGTAACAATCTTTGAATCTTTCGTTTCAACCTCTTCAGTAGTTTGTTCTTCTGTGGCTTCTGTCTGAGGCGTCGTGATGGTTTTAGGTGCTCCTGCATCCTCGGTAGCCTTTATTGCAATGCCTAGTTTTTCGCTCATCACATCATAGATGTGGCTATTGAGAGCCCGTTTTACTATATCACTAAATTGGTCAAGAACTTTTTGGGTAGCAACACCGTCATAGACACGCTTTGTAAAAAACTTAACCAAATCAGCAGAAGGTTGAGAAAATTCTGCGCGAATAAGTTTTTTTATTTCAGACATGTATTTCAACTCGTTAGCACTACTTAGAATGTTGTCTAGGTCGAAATATGATTTGTGAAACTTCTTTACATCTTCTATTTGTGGTTCGCGGATATTCTCAAAATCAAACTCAAGGAAAGGAACATCATCCATAATGTTCTCCTTGATTAAATCTGCATAAAAACGATATTTGATTCCGTTTGTAAGAACACCGAATTTTGCCTTTGATGCAACATAGTATCGTTTCAACTGGTTATCGTGAAGATCAAGATTCTGCTCCCAATGTTTGCATTCAATTAGCATGATAGGCTCTCCGTCTTTCATGATGGCATAGTCTATCTTTTCGCCTTTTTTCTTGGATATATCGCAATCCATTTCAGGTACAACTTCCAAAGGATTGAAAACATCATAGCCTAAAATCTGAATGAAAGGCATAATAAACGCATTCTTTGTCGCTTCTTCTGTTTTGATTTGCTCCTTCATGGAAGCTATTCGTTCTGCAAGTTGGCGTATTTGATCTTTAAAATCCATAATTATTTTTATTAGGTTTTCAGGTTAAAAATGATGTTTGCAAAAGTAAACAATATTTTTGAAACTTCCAAATATTTTGTTCGAAAAAACATATGAATTCTGAAATCTTTACTTTTGAACTCTAAACAAAACTCGTTTTCTATAGTTTTCTTTTCGGAATTTGGGGGATGATACTCCATCTCTACTTCATAGTTTTTATGGAGTAGAGATGGAATGTCTTACTTGTTATTGTTGAATAATTACTAAGGGATAACATTCTATATGATGGTTGGGTGGCTCTTGTTTTTTGTCGTTGATTCTATTAGAATCAGGATATAGTATCATAATAACCTTTTCAAGGTTTAAAAAAGTTGTAAATAGCGAAAAAAACAGAAAAAAATATGTAGCTTTCCCTCCCTTCTATCTCCTGTTCTCCTCCCATTTTCCTTCGAATCAAACTCGATGATAATACCATTATAATACCATTATATTACCATAATAATACCATAATATTACCATTAACTATGGTATTTTAATGGTATCTTAATGGTAACTTAATGGTAAATTAATGGTATTTACTACCTACCCAAAGCGAAAGACATACGGCTTTGCGAATAATTGTCTATACAGCAGCAAACTGCTAAATTCTACTTCCTCAAGTTTTGTAAACTTAGCGTAATAGCGGTCTGTCAGGCCGTCTTTGCTGAACCTGCGTAACTTAAATAATTAACACGGAAGAATAGATGAATAACAACAGAATTTTCCCCTTGATTTGCTGAAGTCGATAAACGAGCAGATTCGTGAACTCAGAAGCGTGCCACAAGATGCCCCTGATTATGCAGATGTGAAGAAACGTCTTTCTTCTCTCCATAAATCTGCAAAGGAGATTACCGATAAGATGCAGGATCTGGTTGAAAAGATGGCGAAAGAACTTGAGTAAAAACTTTATTTATTCCCGAAGACAGGCAAAGACTTTCCTTGCTGTTTTCGGGAATAATTATTTGTGTATTTGATTGTTAAAATCTCTGTTACTCCATTATTTATAGATGATTAACGCGTGAATAAGGAAAGTAAGGTTTAAAAAAAGTTATAAAACAAGAAAAAATAGAAAAGAAAACAGAAAAACCGAACAATTATTGTATCTTTGCATTCGAAAGATTGAATCGCGCACCAGCTTGCAGCTGACGTTCGCTATCTTTCAAATGCGAGGATGCTTCGCACGTTGCACTCAGAAAGATTGAATCGCGCACCGGCTTGCAACCGACGTTCGCTATCTTTCAAATGCGAGGGTGCTTTGCACGTTGCAATCAGAAAAAAAGTCTAAGGTGTTAGACTTTACCTTTGCTTACGCCGTTTCCATATCAAGGAAACTCAAATCCCCGAGAGGGGAGAAGACTTAAGTTAGTACTTTTATATCATTGGCTTATCTGCGAATGAACATAACCTCATCCTTGTCCCTTTACGGGATAATGCCGAATTGGTCGGCAACCAAAGGATATCTGCAGAGCTTTATGAGTTTTTGCGGTCAAAGTCCAAGGGGGACTCGTAGGGCAAGGAAGGGGTTGTTGATTGGAGAAAATTCACTTTACTTAAATGTATAATAATTACCCAATTTCGTTTATGAGGGGCTGTTTGCAAGAGGCAGCTTCCTCGTAAACTTAGGTAAGTCCTTGTGAACCTTCTACCTGCTGTAGTGTTTCGTCTTGTTGACGGGTGGCACGACAGCTTATGGGTGAGGGCACAAGGATTTATTTTTTTTGAAAGAAAAGCATTTTATGGAATCATAGAATAGGTGTTTTGTGCAGAATAAAGGAAATAATTACACTAATTATTTGGAATAATGGAAAAATTTTTGTAACTTCGCACACAAATTATACACCTTAATCGCTATTCTACTGATGTCTCATAAATCTTGCAGATTAATCTTTTCTATTGCTGTCTTTGCTTGTATGCTGTTCGCATGTGGCAGGGGAGGGGACAAAACCTCATTGTCGGATGTGGATAGTGTGGAATTGAATGACTTCAAGAACTATGTCTATGAAACACGCATGAAACTGCTTTACGAGCATACATACGATACTGCCAATATTCCTGTGGCTGACTCTATCTACAGAGAGGCTGACAGACTCAATTCTGACTGGTGTAAGCTTAGGGCTTTGGAACTGAAGTATTATGTGTATGTGGCTGATCCTTCGAAGGAAAAGGAGTTCTTTGAGGCTATTGACGAGTATCTGAAGATAGCATCGTCAGCTCCTGAATATCAACAGGAACTGTATGACGGCACGTATGCCAAGGTTGAGTATCTTATTGAACGTAAGAAGTTTATCTCGGCTCAGGAGATAGTAAGGGATTTGATGAGAAAGGCGGAGACATCTGAGTATTCTGAGGGATTGTATCTCTGTAACTATCTGATGGGCTGTATCTATCAGCATCGTGGAGATTATTCCATGTCTATTCCGTATTTGAAAAAGGCTGAGGAATATGCCAAAAACGACAGTATGCACGTGTCGCTTGTTTCGCGAGAGCTTTCCGTATGCTATCAGGCAATAAAGAAACATGATGAGGCCCTTGCTATGGCTCGCCGTTGCTGCGATTACGCATGCAATAGGGTTTATAAGGTGTTTGGCGAATATACTTATCTAACATCCCTGTTTGAATCAGGTAAAGAAGCGGAGTTTGTAAAGGCATACCAGTCATCTGCTATCTGTACTGGGAATGTGGATGATGTTATGCCTATACACATGCAGCAAGGGCTTCAGGCTCGTCTTGCCGTGTGCCAAAAGGACTGGGATAAGGCTGAGGCTATTGCTTCAAAGATTGATATGGAGGATGAGAGGCTTGGCGAGCTGTTTACGCTATATCTGCGAAAGGGTGACTATAAGAAGGCTTTTGAAACAAAGCTGAGAATCGGAGAGATGAACGACTCTGTAAGGTCGGCTATGCAGACGGACGATCTTAATGAGATGGAGGCCCGACTGGGTAACAGCCGTTTGAAGATTGAGGCAGACGAACTTAAGCTTGCCAATCAGCGTATGATGACTGTTTCTGTTATTGTGGCATTGGTGCTTGTCATTATCATTATCGCGTTGGGAGCTGTATTCTTTGTACGCCGTCGTTCTTCCCGCTATAAGAGAAAGGCTATGGAGGAGAGGGAGTTGTTCTATAGAAACGTTACCCACCAGTTGCGCACGCCTATGACCGTTGTCCTCGGTATGGTAGAGCAGCTGAAACAGCATATTCCCGAAAATGATGTTGTAGGTCATGAGAGTCTTGAGGCTGCCCATAGGCAGAGTGATAATCTCCTTCAACTGATAAAGAAACTCATAGCTGCATCAAAGGAAGGAGAGATGGTGGAGTTGAGTGATACTGCCTCTCACAGCCCCTCACCTGTCACTAACGTGACACCCTCTCCCCAAGGGGCGAAGGAAAGGTTACCTTTATCCGCGCATAATGACGTGATTGGAAATGCTAACATTACCCTCGCCCCTTGGGGAGAGGATGCCCGAAGGGCAGGTGAGGGGCCGCAGGCGGGGGGAGAGGCCGAGGGTCTTTCTATCCTCCTTGCCGAAGACAACGACGATGTTGCCATGCTTATCTGCAATATGCTTCGTGACAATGGATATAACGTCTCTCGTGCGGTTGATGGGCAGGAGGCGTTGGAGATGCTTCGTGAGGAATTGCCCGATATGCTCATCACGGATATTGCTATGCCGAGAATGGATGGTCTTGAACTGATGAGAAATGTACGTGCTGACGAGACGATGTGCTGTCTGCCTATTGTCGTCGTCTCTGCCCGCGTAGAGGATCATGAGCGTCTGGAAGGCATTAGTGCCGGAGCGGAGGTGTATCTTGCCAAACCGTTCATTAACGAGGAATTGCTGCTTATCGTGGACAAGTTGCTTGAGCAACGTAAGAGATTGAGGAAGATGTTTGCCAACAGCAAGTCGGATGATGAGACCAGTAAGCAGCTTCCTGAAGTGGATGTTGAGTTCTTCAAGGATATCAACAAGCTGATTGATGCTAATCTTATTTCGGGTGATGTTTCCACATCATTCCTTGCCGATAAGCTGAATACATCTGTCTCTACTCTCAACAGACGACTGAAGAATATGAGTGGACTGACGGCTACCACATACATCCGTAATCGCCGTATTCTTATGGCAAAGCGCTTGCTTGAAACAACTGATCAGACTGTTAGCGAGATTGAGGTGCAATGTGGTTTCAACACTTCCGGGCATTTCTCCCGCGTATTCAAGGCAGAAACAGGCATATCGCCTCTCGACTATCGTCATCAGAGCAGGAATCAGTAGAATCGACAACACTAAAATCCTTATTGTTACCTGTTACTTGTTACTGTAGGGGTAGAATTGCACAGTTGTGTCTTAGCTATGCCTTCGTTCCAAGTCCGCTTCTAATCCGCTTCTAAACCGTTCGTAGGAAACGGAGGCAGATGGGATTTACAACGGACTTACAACGGATTTACAACGGAACCACATCGGAGGGAGAAGTTCTCGCCAAATCTCAATGAAGCCTGTATTAATTTAGGGGATGGTGTTTTGGAATGGTTTTCACGCCCTTTTTGAAGGATTATGTGCATATTGTGATTGACATTGAAAATAACGGAATTACTGTTACCAGAGCTTTTTTTCGCGTTTTTCAAGCATACCGAACAAGTTGAATCAGCCACGAATTAATGCTTATTGTTATGTTATTGAGACTATCAGTCGCCTACACTCTGTCTTTTAAATGTCTATAACAGCCTCATTATCTTTAGTTTAAATGTCTTTAGGCTATAATGTGATCTTGCTCAACAGACGAGCAAAATCCCGGCCAGTAACAAGTAACAGGTAACAATAAGGATTTTAGTGCATGGCCAAAAATTTTACTGAATATTTCTAAGGAGTTTATATACCTTATTATATATAGAAATAATAAAATAGGCTATCTTTTTACACTATTTTTCTTATTGTTACCTGTTACTTGTTACCAACACGATTTCGGGGATTATGATGTCGTATTGTTTATCCCGGATCTACATCATAATGCACGAGCAGGGATTTGTAGTTGGCATCAGTCATCATTTGCTGAACGCAGAACTTGATGTTGTCTCTTACTGCTGCGAGAGGGAGTGAGAGGTCGAGCTTCAAAACTATTTTCCTTATGCAGAGAGTCTTGATGCGGGCAACGGCGGGCTTATCAGGACCAAGTATCATAGTTCCTTGCTTGCCCTTCAATGCTGGAGCCTGACGAAGACGATTGGCAAGTTCTATACCTGCGTTGTTTACAATCTGGTTATCCCTGTGCTTCAGGTAGATATAGATGAGGCGAGTGAAAGGAGGGTAGAAGAAGGCACGACGCTCCTGTATCAGATCGCGGAAATAACCAGAGAAATCGTTGTTCACAATCTGCTTGATGATGGGCAGTTCGGGATTGTTGGTCTGAAGAATAACCTTGCCTTGCTTGCCTTTTCTTCCTGCACGACCGGCCACCTGTGTTATCATCATATAGGCTGTTTCCCATGCTCGGAAATCGGGAAAGTTCAGCATGGAGTCGGCTGAGAGAATACCCACCACGCTAACATGGTCGAAGTCGAGCCCCTTGGTTACCATCTGTGTACCGATAAGGAGATTGGTCTTTTGGGAGGAGAAATCGCTTATGATACGCTCGTAGGCATTTCGGGTTCTTGTGGTGTCGAGATCCATTCGTGCGATACGAGCCTCGGGAAAATCATCGCGTATTATGTCCTCGATTTTCTCAGTTCCGAAGCCTCTGTCTTGAAGTTCCGTGTTGTGGCAGTCTGGACATTCGGTAGGCATACGATAGGTGTAGCCACAATAGTGACAGGTAAGTGAGTTGAGGTTCTTGTGGTAGGTTAGGGACACGTCGCAGTTGGTACAACGAGGCACCCAACCACATTGGTGACATTCTATTACGGGCGAGAAACCTCTCCTGTTCTGGAAGAGAATGACCTGCTCTCCATTATGCAGAGCCTCTCCGATAGCCATTCTAAGGTCTGGAGACAATACGCCTCTCATAATCTTTCGATGGCGTAGATCCTTTACGTTTACCACGTTTATCTGTGGCAGTTTGATATCCTTGAATCTCTTGGTAAGAGTGACATAGCCATACTTTTTCTGAAAAGCGTTGTAATAAGTCTCGGCACATGGTGTGGCTGTTCCGAGGAGAGTCTTGGCGCCATACATCTGCGCAAGGACGATGGCGGCAGAGCGTCCGTGATAGCGAGGGGCTGGGTCTTGTTGCTTGAACGAGCTTTCGTGCTCCTCGTCGATAATTACAAGTCCTAAGTTCTTGAAGGGAAGGAATACGGCAGAACGTGCTCCGAGAATAACGTCGTAAGGCTTGTCGGAGAGTTGTTTTTGCCATATCTCCACGCGTTCTGCATCAGAGTATTTGGAATGATATATGCCGAGTCTGTTGCCGAAGACACGATGTAGTCGCTCTGTAATCTGCACGGTTAGGGCAATCTCAGGAAGGAGGTATAGAACCTGCTTGCCTTCGTCAATTGCACGTTGGATCATCTTGATGTAGATCTCCGTCTTTCCGCTTGAGGTTACTCCATGAAGAAGGCACACGTTATGTTCTTCCCATTCATTGTATATGCTGTCGTAAGCTTTCTGTTGGGCTTCGTTTAGTGTTGAGGGTTTTGTGCTTTGTGTTGAGAGGGATGTATCGCGCATCAGTCGGCTAACTTCCTTGTCGTATATGCGTAACAGGCCTCTGTCGCACAATGCCTTTATTGTAGCAGCATTGGCGTGGGTATCGTTCATCAGTTCCTCTCGTGTAATCTCTACGACTTCTTCGCGAGTGCTATTACCCTCAATAGAATCCCAATGGGATAGTGAAAGGAACGAGTTGAATGCCTCTAACTGTCGGGTAGCTCTGACAAGCATATTGAGAGCTATGTGAAGGGCATCCTCGTTCTGATATTGCTCTGTAAGTCCGATGTAGGTCTCTGTCTTTGGACGATAAGTTCCTTCTGCCTTCATGCCAGAGGGTAGGGCAGCGCGGAAAACATCGCCGAGGGGCGACATGTAGTATTCGGATATCCAAGTCCAGAGTTTGTATTGCTGTGGGAGAAGAACAGGCTTAGTGTCAATAATCGCAATTATATCACGTATCTGTACTCCCTCTTTTATTGAGATTTCTTCAGTCGGAGCATTTACGACAAGTCCTGTGTATGTCTTTGAAATACCCAACGGCACCTTTACGCGGATGAATGGCACGACGTCATTCTCCATACTTTCAGGTACGGAGTAGGTATAGAGGCCGTCTATTCCGAGGGGGAGGATTACGTTTACGTATTTCATGACCGCAAAGTTATATAAAAAAAAGCAGACTCGCAATATTTGCGGTCTGCTTTTTATGTGAAGCTTGAAAGTTTTTAGAAATAGTATGTCAAACCTATCTGCCAAGCGTTAGACTTTGGTTCGATAAGGTGAATACCATCGGAGTCAATCGTTGGGTTAAATTCTGCATCGGCAGTCTTTCCGAGGGCAGAGTTGTAGTTTACTCTTATTTCGACGTGGTTGATTTTGACACCTCCACCAAGATTAATGCTGAAGTCGCTATTCTTCCAACGCCAGTCTTTTACGCAATCTGAGACTTCGTCGATACCATCAGCATCTATGTTGAAAGAGTATTGTGGACCGGCAAAGACGAAAATCTGACTATTGTCATTGATGTCAAATCCCTTGCGAATATTTACTTGAACGTTGGCGTTCTGCTCGGTTATGCTCTCGCCATCTACTTCACCCCTACGTACATCATAGATGCCGGCTACCTCAACATCGAATATTGGGCATCCGATAAGGAATGTTGGACCGATGTAAAATCCTGCCTGATTGCCAGACTTTATAACGTCAGTATCCATAGAGAACTTGTTTATGTTCAATCCGCCTTGAATTCCGAATTTTATTTGCGCACTTGAAGGAAGCGCGAGCAGGATTGTGGCTAATATTGCAAGTACTGTTCTTTTCATAATTGTATATGTTTGGTAATCTTGTATATGAAAAACGTAAAGACGCAGAGAGGATTAAACTTTGCGACTCTGCGATTTTGCGTTTAGTAAAATTAGTGTCTCTGACGACGGACACTTACTCGGGCAGAACCGGATGAAGATGATGAAGACTTCGACTTAGTCTTGCTGTTCTTCACCTCGGAAGTGGAAGTTGTAGAGCGACGTGTTGTCTTCTTCGCCTTCTTCTTTCCTTTTTTATCTACCTTTGCTATGCTGTCGAGAGAGTCTTTTCGAGCCTGATCGCCCCAAATGCTCTTCTCGAATGTCTTCATCTGGGATTCTATCTTTTGCTGCTCCTTCTTTATTGCTGCTTCCTGATTCGTGGAATCTGCGGTAGCAACGGTTTGAGCGAGAGTTTGACCAAGCATGTTGTTTGTCTTGTAGATTTCGCCCTTGTATTTGGTTTTTACAAAGAAGTCGTCAATACTCATCATTGCAGCATTATTGATATTGCTCGTCATAATCATCTGTTTTGAGAGGAATGGGGCGATGTCATCATACTTTACCCAGAAGAGAGGGTAGGTGTTTGCCTGACCTCCGAAATCATCCTCGCGCGTCATGATAGGGCAGAGGGCTACTACCTTTGTGTGGTAGGTTGCTGTATATTGGTCGTAGTATGAAGACTCCTTGATGTAGTATGATTTTACCTCGCGACTTGGAATGTCGGAGTTGTCAATCTTGAGTCTGCCGTCTTTCTTCTCGTAATAGATGCTGTAATTGTCAAGAAACTCCAGAGGTTTTATCTTTGCATCAGGAGTGAAAGACTCATTGCCGTTCAGGTTATACTTATATGCAGTTATCTGGCCGGAAAGCATGAGCTTGAAGAGGTATGTGAAGAGATTCATCTGCGAACCTACAGGCTCAACAGGATAGTACAGTCCTCCATTCTCGTCTTTTGTAAGGTCGAGCAGACGATATAGGTCGCGACGCCAAACCACATCCTCTGGCATCTTCTGCTGGGTAGGAAATGCGATTTTCGCGCGTTCTGTCATATTGTTGGCATTACTCTTCGCCTGTGCTTTCTGAGCCTGCTGGGCACGTCGTGCTGCTGGTTGGGCAAAGGCGGTAGAAGTAATGAGAGAGAGGACAACAAGAAGTGTTGCTGCCCATAATCTCCTATATGTCATATTTTTTTTCATACACATTATTTGATTATTACCTCCATAGAGGTTGGTAGTGTGCGTAAAATTCCGTCAGGACCTATCGCTTTTACCTTTGAGATGTAGAAGCGCTTTGAGCGTGAAAGCTTGCGGAAGGTGTCCATCTGTCTTCCTGAGAATGATGCTCCTTCGCTCACGATAGGAACGGCGTTACCCATATTGTCGAAGAAGACAGCCTCAAAGCCTGTCACCTTGAATTCTATGTCGAGAAGTCCGTCGTCGATGGCTGCCTTGATGCCTGTTGCTCCAAGGAGTGATGCCTTGGCAAGGCCACCGCCTCGGAAACGATTATCGCCTACGAGGATGTATGGAGTTGGATCTGGAAGCTTGCGGACACGGAAAGTGAAGTTGCCCATGTGAACAGGCTTTCCTGTCTGTGTGCTTGACACAGAGATTGTAACGTCTTTCCCTACAGCACTAGGACGGGCGATATACTTGCCTGGTCCTACAGGAGTGAATGTTCCTCCTGTCATAGTTGCGCTCACCTTATTCTGAGGTACGCCCGGGATGGATACGCTTACTGGGTTAGAGTAACCTGCGTAGAGTACGTTCATCATTGTGGCAGATACGGTTGCAGATGGATCTACGACAGTATATTTCTGTTCGAAGTCACGACGGATAATCTCGCCTCCGCCATTCTGTACGGTCATATAGCCGGAAAGGGTGAAATCTCCAGTCTTGCCTGCAACGAATTCGTATGTACTGTTGTTGAGGCTTACTTCATGACCACCGATGAATATTTGAGGTTGCTGGGTGGTATCTACCGCAGCCATTACAATCTTTGCAGAGAATTTGTCGCCTCTGACAACAGTCTGGGCATTAGGAATAACGAAAGCAGAGAGCTTGTTTACGCGTATATCCTTTACGTCGATATTGCTTACGAGATTATGAAGCACCTCACCTTCAGCATAGCGGATGTCACTTTGAAGCTTAGAGAGCATGGTGATAGCTGCAGCTACAGGCATACCCTCGAACATATACTCTTCCCAGTTCTTGTTAAGAGGATTTCTGCGTCCTGTAATCTTTGTTGTGAGATTGCTTGCTATGACTTTTCGCTTGTCTTCGTCGGTTATCATAGTTAGCATCTGCTCACGATAGTTGTCTATTGCCTTGCGTAGCTTTGCGCCCTGTCCTGTACCTGGGGCAAGCATAACGTGGTTGGCAGCTTCGAGGTCGTCAACTCGCTCAATATTGTTGACATCACCATCTGAGCCGTCAGCATCCTTGACGATTGCAACCTTCAGCTGTTGTGCGTAGTTATATAGGGAATCACTCATGCGCTTGACGAGGGTTGCCTTATCAAACCATTCACGTACTTTCTGAGGGTTAGCCTTGAGTTGTGCCTCAAAGTCGTCGTATATTGTGGTGTTCTGTTTCTCCGTATTTGCCGTTGATTGCATCAGACTTGCATCTACGATGCTGAAGCCATCAAGCACCTCGCTGGAGATATTCATCGCCAGCATAGCCATAAGGACCACATACATCAGGTTGATCATCTTCTGGCGTGGAGAAACCGGTTTCTTCTTTATTGCCACAGGTTATGCAATTATAATTAACAATTAATAATTAACAGGTCGCAAATTACTGCTTTGGGATATTTACAGTCATAGCGTCGATCATACGAGCATATACAGCGTTAAGCTCCTTGATTTCATCTGCCATCTTGCGTGTCTCAGCATTAATCTCGTCCTGAGTTGTGATCTGTTGTGAAGCAGCCTTGAGCTGCATCTCATAGACGCGTGCAATACCTGTAAGAGTACGATTGAGGTTCTCCATTTCCTGAGAGTCGATAGAGAGACGCTCGCTAATAGCTGCAATCTTGAGAAGGAGTTCGTTAAGCTCGTTAAGACGGTCAACGTATGTTGATGTAGCCTGTTCCATTGCCTGAGCAGTTTCAGGAGTAACTGCAGGTGCCGGTGTTCCAATCTTTGGAGCAGAAGCTTTAGCTTCTGGCTGTTTTTCTGAACCGTCTGGAGCAAATGATATAGCCTCAGAAGAAGGCTGAGAGTCAGATACTTGCTGAGCAACAGAAGTCTGCTTAGGTGCATATTGTGAAACTGCACCTCCTCCGATTGTACCACCTCCGATAATGATTGTTCCGCCAGATATTTGTGAGGCAGGAGATGTGCCAGCATTACCTGATGTGGCAGCAACCGCAATATTCTCGGGAACAGCATTTCCTGAGGTTGTCTCAATACCGTTTTCTAGTGCTTCCTGAGCTGCAAGTGCGGCAGCAAGTTCTGTATCTGTTGCAAGGTTGCGGCCTTCCTGAGTCTTGTCAAAAGGACGGTCGAAGGCAGAGATGAAGAATACGAACACCTCAGTTCCCATACCAATGAAAAGCATGGCATTTGCACCTGGAAGGTGGGTGAGCTTGAATAGGGTTCCGAGGATAACGACGGCTGCACCCCATGAATATGCGTAGTTCATAAAGGTTTGACCAGAAACGCTATCCATCCATTTCTGAAGCCTATATATTATATTATAGCTACTATATTTTGTCATAACTAAAGATAGAATTTATGTATTGTAATTATCTTTTCTTCTTGCCTTTGCCATTCTGACTTGCAGGACTTGCCAATGAGCGTACACAACGGAATCCTATGTATGCCCTTGGCTGATTCTGATATTCCCATGAACGCCATGCTGAACGGATGAAGCTCTCCGGGTCTTTCCAAGAACCGCCTCTGACACTCTTCTTTTTCAGTCTGTATGGGTCTTCTGTTGCGGCATTATATTCCAACTTAGGGTTGAGGTCATTCATTGCCTCTACACCTGCTTCTGTATATATTGTAGAAGTCCATTCTGCCACATTTCCTGCCATGTCATAAAGACCATGGCTGTTTGGAGAATATATACCAGTTTTGGATGTAATCAGGTTTCCATCCTTGGTGTAGTTTCCTCTGTCTGGCTTGAAGTTCGCATAGAAACATCCGTCACCGTTCTTTACGTCTGGGTTTTCCCAAGGAAACTCTGTACCGTCTTTTCCACGTGCTGCATATTCCCATTCAGCTTCTGAAGGAAGACGATAGCGCTGGATGTATTTTGCCTGTCCTGATAGTCCTTTGAGAAGGAAATCGGTGCGCCATGCACAGAATGCGTTTGCCTGTTCCCATGTCACGCCTACAACTGGGTAGTCATTGTATGTGGGGTTGCTGAAATAGTTGCGTAGATACATCTCGTTGTCTGAGTTCGGGAAATCATTCACCCAGCATGTTGTATCCGGATAGATATTGACGATGTACGTGTTAAGGAAGTCCCAAGGTCCGGAGAGAGGACGATTGATTGACTCTCTTATTATCTTGCCCTCATCATTGATATATGCCGTGTCCTTTGTTATCATTACGACTTCGTCAGGATTCACGGTTATATCTGTGTTGAGGTTCCTTTCCTCTGGCTTGATACGATTACGGCGAAGTGCTGCTGTTGTATAGTCATATATCTCATAGCGGTATATGAGTTGTGAAGCATCGATGAGTTTTTCTCCTGTAACAGGATTCGTGATATACAGACTCTCGTATGCACGTTGCTGATCCTCATTTGGCTTGCGAGGCAATGGCTTCTTCCAATTGATTCTTGGAGGAATAGGATCGTGGTTCTGGTCTTCTGTAATAAGGAATGTTTCATCACCACCGTATGCTGGGTCTGCAAGACGTGTGCGTAGGATACTGTCGCGCACCCACATAACAAACTGACGGTATTTTGAATTGGTGACCTCGGTTTCGTCCATCCAGAATCCGTCAACACTTATATCTTTTACAGGAGCTACATTACCCCAAAGAGAATCGTTGCTGTCGATACCCATCCTCAAGGAACCGCGATTTACCATTGTCATTCCGTAAGGAGTAGGCTCGGTGAATCCTCGTCCGTTACCAACGCCTGTTACCTCTCCTCCTGACATAGAGGAAGTCATCTTACCTCCGAAGCAAGACGAAAGAAGGAAAACCGCATTGGTTATCGCAAGAGTGAATATAATGTTTTTTATCTTCATATTCATTTATTAGAGATGTCTTACACTTTGATGCCTGTTCTTTCCTTTTGGCATGAAGTTTATATCTGTCTGATATCCAATGAAAAGTTCATGTGAACCGTTCTCGAAATTGATTCCGCTAGTGTAGATGTCGTAACTATAGCCTAGCATTATACCATGGAAGCTTCCAGCAAGATATATTGTGGTGGAGTTCTTCGGACTATATCCCAGACCTGCACTCATTGTCCTTCCTTCATAAGTGTAGATCAGGCGAGCCGAAAGTTCTCCTCTGTATCCTACGAGGTCTGTTGCAACGAAAGCGGATGTCGCTACAGAGAAAAGCGGATTGTTCATTTTGAAGTTATATCCGCCAGTAGCATACAGCGTGGGATCTACGGTTATTTCATTTGTCTCACCAAGTTCTATCGTTGGTGATGTCAGGTGCTGGGCTGATATTCCTGCATACCAGGACTCGCTTTTGTAATGAAGTCCGAAACCGAAGTCTATGGAGTTGCCTTTGATGTTACTCTTGCTGAAGGCAGGATCGGTGGTGTCCTCTATGTCAACTTTCGATCCGTCGAAAGACTCGCTTAGCAGTCCTGCCTGAACGCCTATTGCCAGACGGCCGTCCCAAAACTTCCTCTGGTAGCTGTATTGAGCGTTTATCTGCTGTCTTGAAAACAGACCTTTCTTGTCGCTCATGAAACTGACACCTGCGCCATTTCTCGTGTTTAATGCATTGAATGGCATATCTGCAGACACGTATGCTGTCTTTGGACTATTTTCGAATCCTACCATGCTCATTGCGTAGGATGCTGTGATGTTCAGTTTGTCAAACAATCCTGTTGCTGCAGGATTGTACGCAGTCTGCATGTCGAAATAGTGAGAGAAATATACGTCATACTGGGCTCTGACTTTTGTTGGGACCAGCGCCACGGCTATGAGGATAATTATCACTATTCTGTTTGCTTTCACTTTTATATAACGAGGAATCTTCTTTTTTATTACAAATGCACATAAAAAAAGCTCCACCCTGTATTAGGATGGAGCTTTTCTTATTTAGTTGAGTTTTAATTACTTCTCGAAGAACAGCATAGCTACGCGGTTGTTCTCGTAAGTCTCATACTTGTCCTTAGTTGTACCGCAACCCTCAGCAGTGATACGGCTCTCGTCAATGCCATACTTCTTAACGAGGAGGTCCTTAACTGCGTTAGCACGACGAACAGAGAGTTCCTGATTCTTCTTTGCTCTACCCTCTGGTGAAGCATAACCCTTGATGTTGAGCTTGAGCTCTGGGTGGTTCTTAAGAATCTGTGCTGCAACTGCAACGTTCTCAGCCTGCTGCTTTGTGATGAGAGACTTGTTAACATTGTAGAATACAGATGGGATTGTTGGAGCCTCGAATGGAGGTTCTGGAGCTGGCTTGTTCTCGCAATCTCTGAGAGCCTTTGTGAGACGTGCAATCTCTGCCTGAAGCTGTGCAATCTTAGCCTGATCTGCAGCGTTCTTGTTGCGGAGGTCGTTGATTGTGTTGTTCAAAGCATCAATCTCGCGCTGGTCACACTCTGTGATGTTGAGGAAGTGATGAGTACCATTGCTTGTCTTGAAGTAGTAGTTGATACCTACGTTAAGTTCAACTGCTGCTCTGTTAGAGTTGTACTGAATCTTGTCATATTTCTTTGCACCACCAAGCGCATATATGAGAGCTGGCTCTACATAGAACTGCCATTCCTTTTCGCTACCGAAATTCCAAGCAAGGTCAAGAGCGAACTTTGATGTTAGCATGTTAGTCTGGAAATTGCTAGGGAATTGACCCTTGTCGGTTGTTCCGAAGTTGTGTAAGAAACCGATACCTGCAAGACCGATAACTTCAAATGGACGAGGTGATCCTGTGTAACCACCGAATGCATTTGAGAAGTTAATAGTACCGAGGAGATTTCCTTCCATTGCATGGAAAGGAGATTTGTCTGTTAGCTGGCGGCCATAAAGCTTATTGCCGAAGAGGAAACGACCCTCACCTGCAAGACCGACACTTGGCGTAAACCATTTACCAAAGCGGATACCAAACTGTGGGTTCAGGTTCTTTAAAACTGCCTGATGTTTAGCCTTGGACACAGCACCAAGGTTTGCACCAAGATACCAGTTGTCCCAGAACTTAGCGTCTGCAAATCCGCTCTTTGGCTCCTGCGCTGATGCAGTCATAGCTGATGCTGCAACAGCAAGCATTAAGAAAAGCTTTTTCATTTCGTTTATGATTTTAATGTTTATATCATGCAATTAGTTCTAGACTGTTGTTTCTATCATCTAGATATTTGTTGCAAAAGTAATATATTTTTGCTAAACAACAAAATATTCTTGCATTTTTTCGTCAAAAAAGCGCAAAAAAAGTGACTTTTATCATATTTTTCCTCAAAAATGCCCTTTTTTTATGTTAAAATTTGCATTTTATACTCAAATCTATGTCTGTTTGATACGAATGTTCAATCATTCTTAATCCTGTTGAAATGGAATTTTTGTTAAAGTATTTCGTGAAACCAACTTTGAAATTGGTTATAACAATGGAAGTTAGCGGTTGTTTGATAATTGCGGAAAGCCTTATTCCCTCTCCGTAAAAATTCGAAGGGTAATATGATCCGGGAATCGTTCTTTCAGAAAGATATACACTTGAGTTACTATCGTCCGTATTAAAATATGAAAGAAATGCATAAAAAATATTTTTTTTGCGTGTTTGAATACTCAAGTTTTGAGTTATGGAATAACCTTGAGATTTAAATCCTGTGTAAGTGAGTTTTGATAGGTCTATGATTGTTGATGTTGATATGTGCTCTGATGTCCTTTGAATTGTAAATCTGAGCTTGTTGCTATATCTGTTGATGATTTTTGTTTTTTCTGCGTTGTTTCTCTGTCTGATTCTGTATTTATATCTAGCTTGAACATTCCATTTGTCCTTGCTATATTTTAATGATATATTGTTGTCGAATGAATATGACGACGCACTTGTGTAATATTTGATCCACGGGAAATATGAAAGGTCGGAATATGCATTTATTGTTACATTCTTTGTTGCATTCCATATCATTCCTGCATATATTCCGCTTTCATTCTGGGTATAGCCTCCATCATTAAATGCTTTTGCATTTATTGCATTATATTTATATGAGTAAAAACGCTGAACGGCATTAACAATAATGTCCTTATGCGGCTTTGCTTCAAGACTATTTATTGTTGCAATAGAATTGCATGAGCCTGTGGCCGTCTCTCCTGCAAAGGTGAACTTCCCCGAGATGTATCCATAGTTTATACTTGCATTCCAGAAGTCATAGCCTTTTGCATAGTATGTTCTGTATGAATTTGGATTGTTGCTTGGATTTGGATTCAAAGGCCTGTCAAACCAATTATATACCATCGAAACTCCAATGTAAAGGCCATTCCTCTTGTAGTTGATATGTGTACCAGCGTTCAATGATGAGGAATTGTTCTTCTTCTCAATCTCGGATGGTGTTCGGTGATAACCTGCTGTTGATATAGTGGAGATGCTTCCGTCCTTGTTCAGCGTGGCATCAATTTTCCTGTAAGACCAGAATGAGGTTAGGGTCCATTTATTGATGGAGCCTTTCTTGCCTAGGTCGAATGTGTTTGCAACTCCTTGGAAATGCTCTCCGTCTGATCTTGTCGAATGTCCTGTTATTGTTGCATCGTAGTTGTTCATGGCTGATAGCATTATCTGCTTGCCATATCCGAAACAGTTGTTCTGTATAAGTCCCATTCCGAATTTTATTTTGTATTGTCCAAGCACAATAGTCTTGAGCCTTCCGATATTGTTTACCTTTACATAGAAGGAGTAATAATCCATGCCCCATTTGTTCTTGTTGGCAAACAGGGGCTCACCGGCATCTTGAGCTCCGCAAAAGCCATATCTGATGTTGTCCGAGAATTTCCCTGTCAGTTTGATGTTGTATTTGTATTTATAGCCAAGATACCCGTTCTTGTCGCCTTCCCTATTATATAAAGGTATATTGGCGTATGTAAGTATTTCTCCATGTCCATTTTTCATTATGGAATCAAGTGACGGTCTTGAGTACCATTTCCCTTTTACTATAGGCTCTGCAACGATGAAGTTGCTGAGGAAGAGTCGGAGAGGTCTGTCTATTGATTCTATAAGTGCAAGTTCTTCGATGGTTCTAAATTCCCCATATCTGTCACGGTATTTTATTATGTCGTCAATCTGGTCTCTGTTTATTCCTGGGATAAGATACAGGTCTTCTGGATTTAGCGTGTTTATGTTCAGGGGAGAGGATTCCAGTTCGCACAGGTGCTCGTAGTCATTTTCCATAGCAGTCTCGTCAATCTCTTCCATGGCGTAAATCTCATGGAAATAGTCTTCCCATACTTTTTCCTGTGCCATGGAAAGATTTGGAAATAGTGTAGCTATTAATATAATAATGTATGCGCGCACGTGTATTAGAATAATAATGTGAATTCAATGGTTTTTATATAGTGTGAATTCGAGGTTTTTTATAATGTGGATTCAATGGTTTTGAACAGGAACAAAGATTCTTGATAATTCTCTTGTCTCCTGTCTTATCTTGCTTTGCCTTCGTTCTTTCTCCGAACCAAACTCGGTGAACCTCCGTTCTATGTCCGCTATTAGAACGGACCTTCACCGAGCTTGGTTCTGATGGAGAACGGATTTATAGCGGACCTATAACGGACTTGTAACGGAGGTACTTCGGTTGCGGTAGGAAGGCTTTACGTTATTGTAAAGCCTTCTCTACTTGTTGCATCAACCATTCGTTCTGCTGTGGAATGGTCATATCGCTGTTGTCGAGCAGTATGGCGTCTTCTGCCTGACGTAATGGGGATACTTCTCTGTGGGAGTCGATATAGTCGCGCTCCTCAACGTTCTTGAGTATCTCGTCAAAGTCTGCCGGCATTCCTTTTTGCTGTAGTTCGTCATAGCGCCTCTGGGCACGTACCCTTGCACTTGCCGTTACGAAGATTTTGAGTTCGGCATCAGGGAAAACGGTTGTTCCTATGTCTCTTCCGTCCATTACAATTCCCTTTTCTGCGCCCATCCTTCTCTGTTGGTCAACCATTGCCTCGCGGACAAATGGGATAGCAGCTATCTTTGATACGTGATTGCTGACCTCAATAGAGCGGATGATATTCTCTACGCATTCGTCGTTGAGGCAGGCATCCGGTCTTCCTGTTTCTTTATTGATGCAGAAGGAGACCTTGATATTGTTCATTTGTTTCTGAAGCTCATCTGTCAAGACTTCCCCTTCAGAATCGAACAGGTTGTTGCGCATCGCATATAGGGTGACGGTACGGTACATAGCACCTGTATCTACGTATATGTAGCCTAATTTGCGGGCGAGTTCCTTTGCCATAGTGCTCTTTCCGCAAGAAGAGTGGCCGTCAATTGCGATTGTTATCTTTTTCATTTCTTTTCTATGTTGTAATTGTTCTTGATTCTGTCTGCTACTTGCTCCATAAGCCATTTCGGGGTGGATGTTGCTCCACAGATTCCAATACTATTTACATTAGTAATCCACTTTGGATCTATCTCGTCAGGACCTTCTACAAGATATGTATGTGGGTTCTGTTCTTTACAGGCGTTGTAGAGTACCTTACCATTGCTGCTCTTTCTGCCAGAGACAAAGAGTATCAGATCGTGTTTTGTGGCGAATGAGCAGATGTTTGGCATTCTGTTGGCAACCTGTCGGCAAATAGTGTCAAACCATTGGAAGTTGGCACCTTCTGCCATGTGTGCCTGGATATAGTCGATGATGGCATGAAATTCATCAAGTGACTTGGTAGTTTGTGAATAGAGGTAGATGTCGTGTGTGAAATCAAGTCGTGTGACTTCGTCGGCATGCTCTATCACGATGGCACGTTGTCTTGTCTGACCAACGAGACCTAACACCTCCGCATGACCGTTCTTGCCGAAGATGACAATCTGCGCATCGGGATTGGCGGTGAACTGTTTCTTGATTCGCTTCTGCAACTGTAATACCACAGGACAGGTAGCATCTATGATCTCGATGTTGTTCTGTTCTGCTATCTTATATGTCTCAGGTGGTTCGCCGTGTGCCCTTAGCAGAACCTTGGCATTGTGGAGCTCTGCAAACTGCGTGTGGTCGATGGTTATAAGTCCCATCTCGCGAAGTCTTTCACACTCCATTCCGTTGTGCACGATATCTCCAAGGCAATAGAGTGTGGAGCCTTTTGCAAGTTCCTCTTCTGCCTTATTGATTGCGGTTGTCACACCGAAGCAGAATCCTGATGAAGAGTCAATTTCTATTAACATAACAGTTAACAATTAATAATTAACAATTAACACTTGCGTAGCTTGATGAGCTTGCGAATAATTAACATGGAGTGCGCATGGCCTTTGACCCAGCAAGTTTCTATTTATTTGCTGCGAGGGCTGTAAGCCCGCCACCTGATAGGGCGGTGCGTAAGCGCCGTTGTGTGGTGGTGGTTGGTGATTAGAGCGCTGTAAGTGCGATACCTATGAATAACAAATACAATAGGTGTCGGTCCTTCAGACCTCAATATACTATGACCAATCTGTATAACAGCCCTTGCGGACTGCCCTATTAGATGTCGCACCTTCGGCGCTCCTTGGATTACATCTTTCCGTATCAACGGCGCTTGCGGACTGCCCTATTAGATGTCGCACCTTCGGCGCTCCTTGGATTACATCTTTCCGTACCAACGGCGCTAACGGACTGCCCTATTAGATGCCGCACCTTCGGCGCTCGCCGCTATCTGCGTTTCAGTTCAGATAAATATTTTTTTTGAACGCAAAGACGCTAGGGCGCAAAGAATTTTTACTTCTCACTTTTTACTTTTTGTTTCCTCTGTGCCTCTGCGTTCTATTTGTTTTCAATTTACTTCAGTTGTTTGTAAAAATCATCCAGAAGGCTGTAGGCTGCGGTGAAGCTTGTCTTCTCGCCGTTCTGCACGCTCATCTCCGCTTCTTTCAGCCTTTGGGCGATGACAGGATCGTTGTAGAATCTGTTTCTGAGACTTGCGTCTATGGTTTCGTACATCCAGTATTTGTTCTGACGATGACGGCGAGTTTCGAAATAACCATTCTTCTTTACGAAATCGACGTATTCGAAGATCATATCCCAGACTTCCTTGACGCCATATCCGTAGAAACCTGAATAGCAGAGCACCTTGGGCATCCAACCGCTTTCGGACACAGGGAAGAAATGGAGCGCGTTGCGGAAATGGGTTGCAGCCATCTGGCATTTATCCACGTTGTCGCCATCGCATTTGTTCACCACAATGCCGTCGGCAATCTCCATGATGCCTCGCTTTATGCCCTGAAGCTCATCGCCTGTGCCGGCAACCTGAATGAGCAGGAAGAAATCCACCATGGAGTGGCATGCAGTCTCACTTTGTCCTACGCCTACCGTCTCAATGAAAATCTTGTCATAACCGGCAGCCTCGCAAAGGATTATTGTCTCGCGTGTCTTTCTTGCCACACCTCCAAGAGAGCCTGCAGATGGTGAAGGGCGAATGAACGTTTCTTTTCTGGTAGATAGCTTCTCCATTCTTGTCTTGTCGCCAAGGATACTGCCCTTGCTCCTTTCTGAAGAAGGGTCGATGGCAAGAACTGCGAGCTTGCCTCCGTAGGTGTCAAGAACGTGTGTGCCGAAGACATCTATGGAGGTACTCTTTCCTGCGCCAGGAACACCGCTTATGCCGATTCTTACAGACTTTCCACTATAGGGAAGGCACTTCTCTATCACCTCCTGCGCCTTAGCCTGATGCTCAGGATTGACAGATTCCACGAGCGTGACAGCTTGTGAGAGTATTGTCACATCGCCACGCAATAGTCCTTCAACCATTTCATTCACGCTATACTCACGATGGCGGAATCGCCCGCGTTTCAGATAAGGATTGACGATGGAAGGCTGTGCCACACCGCTGTTTACGGTCAGTCCTTTATATTCGCTGCTATTTTCTGGATGTTCCATATAAAAAAGGAAAAGTCCCTCACCAGCCCTTCGGGCATCCTCTACCCAAGGGGCGAGGGGGATGTTAGTAATAAGCCCTTCAACGCAATTAAGTGTAATTATTCCTTCGCCACTTGGGGAGAGGGTGTCCGTAGGACGGGTGAGGGGCCGTTTTATTTCTTTATCTCAATTACCACCTTCTGCTGCCTTGGATCGTTCGTGATCATGAGGATACGAGGACGAGTCTTAACCCTTGAAAGGTCTTTCTCATACCCCGTAATCTTCATCTTCGTGCTCTCGCCTGCATTAAGTTTCTGCTTGGCAAGAGTGATTTCGATGCCTGGGGTGAACAACTGCATGGAACGAATCTCAAGCGGGTTCTTACCCTTGTTGGTTATCAGAATCTCGGTCTTCTTCTTACCGCCTTTTGCTATGTTTGATAGGTCAACGGTAGTTGAAGATAGCTGTATGCGTGGACTACGATACAGGCTTGCCTCGTCGAGTTGCGGTTGTGGAGGAAGAAGGACAGTGGAAACCATGATTTCCTTATCCTCGGAAACCTTGTCGCCCATACTTTTTGACAGGTATATGCTTGCTTGGGAAAGACCGAGCGATTTCATCTTGCTTGAGTTGAGCATGATATGGATAACGCCCTCTTTCTTAGGACCAAGACGTTTTGGCGAGATCTCTGCACGGAGATAGTTCGGGAGGTGCATCAATACTGGCTCGACAAACTGGTTGTTTGGGTTGAAGATGTGGATGTCCTGAACTGGGCGCTCCCCACGGTTTACGTCGTCAAACTCAATGATGTTCACGTCAGTCAACAGACCTCCGATAGAGTAGGGGTAGTTGCCTACGAAGTTCTCGACCTTTGGTACGACTATGCCCTTGACTGTGACGTATGTAGGTTCTTTCTGATTCTTGACATAGATTGCTACATCGCGCTGGAAATGCCCGAGCTGTTTGGAGTCATACGTTGCACTAACCTTGAAATCAGCACCTGCTGGTATGATGCCAACAGGAAAACCGACCTGAGTGCAGTTGCAGCCGGAATACATGCTTGATATCTCGATAGGTGCATTGGATATGTTCTTTACGTCAAATGTAGCTGTGACGGGTTGCATGAACTGTATCTGTCCTAAGTCGATGACGTTATTTCTCACTTGCAATGTCTGTGCCGAGGCAAAGAGCGGGAATGCAAGTAGAAGTGATAAAGAGAGTTTCTTCATTTATTTGTTCCTTATTCTTTAATCATTAATCTAAAATCCTTACTCCTTAACCACATAGTTAGAGCCCGGGGTTCTTCCTGTGAATACGGGAGAATATGTACAGGTTGCTGTTGCTGTGCCAGAAGTATAGTTACCGCTTCTTGCCACGAAGTATGATGTCTTGATGACGTGTGTGCCTTTTCTCAACATATTGTAGCAATATTCGGTCTTGGTGTCACGGATAATCTTGTATGTTCCTTGGTTGTAGCCAGATAGCTGCTCAACAGGTTCAAGACAAGCAGGACGGTTATCGGTTACGGTAACGAAGTCATAGTCACGGTCTGCCGTGATAGTGATTGTTACTTCAACCTTGTCGCCAATCTTTAGTTGCTTGTTCGGAGTCTCGACCTTTCTTGTAATGGAAAGACCAGTTGAAGACTCCTTGCTTTCTGTGGCTGCCTGTTTGTATTCTATGAATACGTTAGTCCAAGACTCGCCATCTGTATGCTTGGTTACGGTAATGGTATTATCCTTTGATGTGATGTCTTTTGAAGTCTTCACATAACCAAGGGAAGAGGTGTATTCCTGAGCCGGCATTCTTGTCTTGCCTAATGCGATATCGGCAGGAACACCTTTTCTAAGTGAAGAGGTAGTGCCTTGTGATGGGCATAGGAAGGCATAGATGGCATCTACAGCGTTGATAGGAGTGTCCCATGACTGGGTTCTCTTGCTCTGCAATAGCCAGCGTTTCATGTCGGCTATCTCTTTTGCGGAGTTCTTTCCATCTATCAGTTTCAGAGCCTCGATAACAGATACCTGGGTTGGAATCTTATAGTCGCACCAAGAGTAGAGCGCGCGGTCAGAGTCGAAGTATCTGCCAAGATCATCGCGATATACTGTATGTTCTACTATGCTCTTGATGAACTCAGAAGCCTTGCTCTTGTTTCCTGTAAAGGCAAGAACGATGGCAGCCTGTGCCTTTGTCCTCATATCGTCATAGCGCGTCTCTTCTGGAACAAGCTTTAGAAGATAGTCGGCATTGCTGTTGTTCTTGATATTCGTGCCAGATGCTTTGGCAATAGCCCTACAATAGAGATAGTCGAGGGCATAGTAAGGAAGGTACTTGAATTTGTCCTTCTTCATCTCTGCAACTTTCTTGGCAGTTTCCTTATCAAGGAAGTTGAAAGAACGCCTAATCAACTGCTCATTCTGTTTCTTGACCTTCTCATCGTTTATCATGAGATTAAGACGGAGAAGAGTCTTCAGAACCTGAACGGTCATATACGTACTGCCGTTCATGCCTTTCCACCAACTCCAAGAGCCATCGCTGTTCTGAAGATTTGAAAGACGGCTGAGAATATCGGTATTGCGATAGTCGATAGAGGTAGAGTCGAAGAGCTGGCTTAATTCCTCTGACTTCCACTCGTCGATAGTCTTCCTTATCTCTGGATTTGCACGTGCTATGCCCGCTGCTATGCTGTTTGCATAGTATGCAGAGGAAAGATAGATTGCACATTCGTCATTGTATTTTGAGACGTAAGGCAGAGCCTTTATCATCAGCCATTCTGGAGAATCTGTGTATTCTACCGTGAGGTGCTTGTCATTGACAGATGGCATGATCTTCTTGAGGTCAAACTGCTTCTCACCAGCCTCTGTGAGGATGAACGTCTGGGTGTTCACCATCAATTCCTTCTGTGAAAGAATTGGCAAATCTTTCTGCTCACCGTCTGTGAATGTGCCATCCTCGCTCTTGCCCGATACGCTGTAACGCACGATTATGGACTTGTCTTCCTGATTTCTTGAATCGTATGGGAAAGAAACAGCCTCACTCTCGCCAGCCTTGATGGTTATCTTCTTGCTTTGAGTGGCGAGAATTTTTTCTGTCTTTGCATCGAGAATGGTGAACTTCACAGTTGCCGTGATGTCCTTGTCTGTGATATTTGATACAGAAGCCGGAATGTTTGTCACGTCACCTTCACGCAGGAAACGAGGCAGACGAGGCTGAATCATCAGTTTTTTTTGTGCGATGACCTCATCTGTCATAGTGCCGAACCTTACATCCTTATCATGAGCAAATGCCATGAACTTCCATGTCGTAACACTCTCTGGAAGGGTGAAAGACAATGTTGCAATTCCTTTATCGTCGGTTCTCAACTGTGGCATGAAGAAAGCTGTTTCATTGAGATTGGTGCGGAGAGGAATTTCTTCTGTGTTGGCATTATCCTCAATAGACTCGGACATCATGTCTGTCATTTCGTCATTTGCCATAATAGAGCTTTTCGCTTTGAGTATCATTCCTTCTTCTTCTGCCATAGGAGCAGTTCCCCTAATCCTTACGCTTCTGTTGCTTGTTTTGGGTGCTGCGTATCCAGTTGCAAGCAATTGATATACTTGCATGTTGGATGTGTCGTAAGGCAAATCTTCTTTGAAAGAAGAGAACTTCAGAGGCTTTGATGTGTATGAGTTTATTGGTTTTGTGTAGTGGAAGTATATATTAGAATGTTCTCTGCCGAATTGCCAAATGAAAAAAGGAACTGACAGGAATCTGTTGTCTAAGAAAAACCATGAATGTGGCTTTATTGCATCAAGCGACATGTCGTAGAGCACAGCCATCACATTGGCATTAGCGGGCTTTCCTTCATTGTCTGTTACGGAAAGTTTCCATTCTTCCTTCTGCCCTGGCTCGAGTTTGTTGCGGAAGGTTGTCCAGTTTATCTTTAGGTCCTTGTTTGGAAGGGCTCTTGTTATAGTATGGCAATGGGAATAGCATTCGCCATTACGCACCCATGCAATGGTGTAGCAGATTCCGTCGCCATATTCTTTCTTATATTCGAAATTACGGGTTACAACAGAAGAGTCAAGTTCCAGAGAACCAGATTCTATCATTTTGTTACCGCTGAAAAGAGCATAGACGGCATGAACATCCTTGTCGCAAGTGCCAAACTGAATCGTTGCAGGAAAATTCTTTCCTGTAGTATACCACCAATTCTTGGTTTCTATTGCAGGAACCTTATCCTCAAGACTGAATAGTACGAACTTTTTCTCTATTGTGTCAGTCCCGCATATCGCCCTTATGGAATGGGAACCAGAAGGGAGGTACATAGGAATTACATAGGACTTACCACAGACTGCTTTTTCGTGTTCCTTACCGTCAATTTCGATAGAAACCTCGCCTTCAATCTCTGTTCCGGCATTATTTCTGCGAGTGAAGACTACCTCAATTGGCTTGTCTGTTTTTACATATTTGTCTTCAATATTACTTGTGAGAACAGTAGAGCAATTGCTCAATGGCAGAGAAATCTGTGCCTCATGCGATTCTCCAGCCAAATCTGTGACAACGGCTGTTGCCTTGATGCTGTAGAACATAGGTAGCCAGTATGGCTTTTTGCCGTTGTCCCTCTTGGGCAGAAGCATTGGCATCTTCATACAGAAATTTCCTGATGCGTCTGTAACAACGGTATCTTCAAGCAATTCTGTATTGTCATATTCTGCTCTCCACCACCAGCAGTTGTTTCTTCTGATTGTGTATGCCACCTTGGCGTTGCTTACAGCTATGCCGCTATATGTCTTTGCCGAACCTGTCACGGTGAGGGTGTCGCCGTCCTTATAGGCAATTTCAGGCTTGTTGATAGTTACCTCGAAAGTAGGGCGGACATATTCCTCTACCGTGATACTTGCAGAGTATTGGTTGTCTGTTGTTATGCGGAATGTTCCGTTTTTTACATTCTCAGGAATAACAAAGTCGGTAGTAGCCACGCCGAAAGAGTCTGTCTTGACCTTGGCATTGCCAATCTCCTTGCCGTTTGCGTCTTTAAGTGCTATGTTGATATTCCTGTCAGCAACTGTTTTGGTTGTCTCACGACCGATTTCGTCGTAGGCTACTAATGATACGTGTACGGTCTGCCCCGGACGATATAGTCTCCTATCTGTGAATACGGATGTTTCTCTCCTTACCTCATTGTCTTTTTCATAGTTTGGAAAACTTGTGGAAAGGAACTGTGACTGCATAGCCTTGTCTTTGTCGGTTGTGGCAAAGACATATCTTGGCTCATTGTCTATTGTGAACTCACAGATGTATTCTCCTTTTTCATCTGTGCTTACCACTCTTTTATTCTCGTATTCTTTTCTTCCTGTCAGATGCAGCTTTGCTCCGGCAACGGGTTTACCTGAAATTGCATCAACCACTACATATCTTTTCTGCGTCTTGGTTTGCTGAAGGGCTATGACTTTCAAATCGCTGACAATAAGAATCTGGAACTCGTTTTTTGATGAGATGTTTGTACCATCGCAGGTTGCATCTATCAGATACGTGCCAAGTGGAAGTGTGCCAAGTGAAAGACTGTCGTTGAAGAACTCGTATGCCTCATGCTTGTTAAACTTCTTAGTGCGGGTGATTGTTTTTGCCTTTTGCTGATGTTGCTTCAGTTTTGCAATATCATTTTTCTCCCTCGATTTCAGCTTGCTGATTTCTTCCGAGGTTAATCCTGTTAAAGGTGTGGCAGAAATAGTTATACTAGATATATTCCTGATCTCTTCAAGATATATCTTTGCCTCCTGACTTGTATTGAGAATTCCGTCTCTATTATTGGTCAGGATATTTATATTTGGAGCGGTAAGTTCTGCTTTCTGCCTCTTCAATTCATTTATCTCCTGCCATTTAGGCCAGCGCTTTGTTGCCTCGTCAATCCATTCTATTGTCTTTTTGATAGCTATACCATCAGAATATCGCATCAATTCTGTTTTCCTTACTGCTATTGCACCACACTCGTCAAGGTCATTATATAAAGCAATAAGAGAGTCGGCTTTCTGTATGTATTTATTGCGTTCAGTTCCGAAACTAAAGCTATGGGATTCCAGCATGAGGGCTGCTGCTATACAAGCAGCCTTCCTGTTTCCCTTCTCCGAGTAATAACGCACCAGAGGCTCAAAGTTGTTAACCTTGTGAGCGATGAGGCTTATAAGGTCATGGTTGAAGTATTTGCTGTCAATTCCTTTCTCTACGAGTGGAATGTATTTCAGAGCTTCGTTTTCTTTAGTCAGTTCATTTACTATCTCTGGAGTAGTGTGATAGAGTAGGCTGTCAACAATGTTTTTGTTTCGACCATTTCTTACCACCTGATAGATACAGGCTGCTATCGGAGCTGTCTTTTCCAGTTCCTTATGCTTTGCCTCCATGCGTTTTTCCATAGGGGCAACAGAGTCGGGGGAAATCTCCTGGAGGATATTCCTCTCTGTAAAGAGTGCTGCGAGAAGATTGCCATAATGCTTTTCTTTCTCAGCCTTGATCTCTATCTTCTTTATTGCCGATAGAGCCGTCTTAGGCTGATCCTTCTCCTGAGCTTTCTCTACTTGCTTCCAGAGAGATGTATAGTCTCCCTGTGCTGACATTCCTAATGCCAGCACAGAGAGCAGCAATATGGTCAATATCCTTTTCATTACTTTGTCTTCACAATCTTGGTCTTCTCCTGCTCCTTGTTCCTTCTGTTTACAACAGTAACAACGCTCTGGGCAAGTGCAAGGAATGCCTGACCTGTAACGGTATTTTCGTCAAGGGCAGAAGGAGTACCAGCATCGCCCTTTTCGCAGATACCTTGAACAAGAGGAATCTGTGCAAGGAGTGGTACGTTCATTTCCTGTGCGAGATTCTTGCAGCCTTCCTTTCCGAATATATAGTATTTGTTTTCTGGAAGTTCAGCCGGAGTAAACCATGCCATATTCTCTACAAGACCAAGGATAGGAACATTCACCTTATCGTTAGTGTACATATCAATTCCCTTACGGGCATCGGCAAGTGCCACTTGCTGTGGTGTACTTACGATTACCGCACCTGTGATTGCTACTGTCTGTAACAGAGAAAGATGAATGTCGCTTGTGCCAGGAGGGGTATCGAGAATGAAATAATCGAGTTCACCCCAGTCGGCATCTGCAATCAACTGCTTCAAGGCAGAGCAAGCCATACCGCCTCTCCAGAGAGTAGCCGTGTCTTTTCCTACGAAGAAACCGATAGAGAGAAGCTTAACCCCGTATTTCTCAACAGGAACGATTAACTGACGACCGTCTTTTTCAATAGCGTATGGTCGCTCGCTCTCCACATTGAACATCTTAGGCATACTTGGGCCGAAAATGTCGGTATCAAGAAGTCCTACTCTATATCCGAGGCGTGCTAATGCTATTGCTAGGTTGGCTGATACGGTGCTCTTGCCAACTCCACCCTTACCGGAACTGACAGCTATGATATTTTTCACGCCAGGTAGAAGGTTTTCAACCTCCGGACGTGGTGCAGACTTGTATTCAAGTTTGATGTTTACCTCAACATCCTTGCCAACGTGATAGTGTATGGCTGCTTCTGCTGCCTTTACGGTTGATTTGAGGAAAGGATCTGTCTCGCGTGGGAATATAAGGACAATCGTCACGCTATTGCCGTTGATGCTTGGAGTGTCAGCAAGCATTTCTGATTCTATAAGGTTCTTCTTCGTGCCGGCATAGATGACGGTTGCAAGTGCGTCTGTTATAAGTTTTGGGTATAAATTCATCATTATATTTTGTTCAAAAATGTTTTCTTTTTAGAATGCAAAGATAATGATAAAAATGGAGATTTCCAAATCTTATTAGTGAAAAGAGATTAAAGCACGAAAAAAGGCTTGCAACCGAAGTTTCAAGCCTTGTATTTGTTATGTTTAAATTTCAGATTTCAGATTTAGAGAGCCACGTAAACACCAAAGCTGATGCTGTTGTCAAGACCTATATTGAAAGCGCTTATTGTTGATTTAACGTCATATCTCTTTGCTTTTGTTGTTGTAATGTTATAAGAGAGATCACCGAAGTGGGCTACGAGTGTTACATCGTCGCTGATTGCATAGGCAATACCTGGGTTGAAACCAATGTTAAAGAAATTTGGATTTTCGATTACATCAGAATAGCCATTGAGGTGAGTGGTGCCGTAGGTGATGCCGCCATCAACAAAAGCTGTGAAGTTACCCTCGTTGAAGAACTTGTAACGAACGTATGGGTTGATAGCAAAAGAGTTTGCTGTACCGGTGAATTTGTCATTATTTATCTCTACTGTATAAGAGTCTATATGAGCATAGCTGAGTCTAAGAGCTACAGACCAATTCTCATCAAGGTCATAACCTACTTCTGGCGCGAATGAGAATGCACTTGCGGTATTATCCAAAGATGCGTATTTGTTCTCAATTTCTGTTTTTGTTGATGTGTAACCGATGTTACCACCGAGCCAAGCCTGTGCGTTAGCAGTAAGTGATGCTACTGCGAGAGCAGCGATAGCAAAAAATTTCTTCATAATTTTTAGTTGCTTAATTTTGTATTATTCCTACTCTATCCTGAATATTGAGGTTTTCGGATTACCCTCATTTTTGTTTTATTTTTTTCGAATTTGGATACAAAATTATGCCGAGAATCCATAATAGGCAAAAAATTATAGTTAATTTATGTAGGTTAACAATGTTTCTTTGACAAGCGTCAAGAAAAACAATGTGTAACCATAAGTTTTCCAAAAAATCTATGAAAATTCGGATTTTGTCTTATTTTGTGATACTTTTTCTTGAAATCAGCATAAAAAACAGTTGGTTCTGAATTATTTCACAACAAAGCCTTGTTTGTACCTTTGTTCTTCTTCCGCTTATCCTCCCTTGTTTCTCCGTACCAAAGTCGGTGCAAAGTCGGTGAAAGGACAATTTTGAATAGGAGCTTCACCGAGTTTGCTACGGAGTTATAGCGAAGGAATAGCGTTCTTGCTTCGGAACAGGATACGTTATGCAAACGGCTTTCTGTATGTACAGCCGTTCTTCCATTCTGAGCAGCCGTATGCTGTCTTGCCTTTTATGATAGTTCCTTTTCCGCATAGAGGGCATATTGTCGGAACATCGTCTGCTTTGGCGCGTTGTGAAGAAATTGGTGCATCAGAAGACGCTTTCTTTGTATCCTTCTTTGCTGAAGCCTTTTTGGTCTTCTTTTTTTCTTCTTCTGGATCTACAACTGTAACTCTACGGTTGGTGTTGTCTGCAAGTACCTGATTTACAATACTTGTAATCTGCTCCTTGAGTTCGGCAATAAACATACTGGCATTATATTGTCTATGCTCAATATCGCGTAGTTTCTTCTCCCATATACCAGTAAGTTCCGGACTTTTCAACACATCCTCGTGTATCAGATCTATCAATTCTATACCAGTGGGAGTTGCTACGAGGGTCTTACGCTCTTTCCTTATATAATGACGCTTGAAGAGCGTTTCTATGATAGCTGCGCGGGTAGAAGGGCGACCTATACCATTTTCCTTCATTGCGTCTCGCAATTCGTCGTTATCCACGAACTTACCTGCAGTTTCCATAGCACGAAGCAACGTAGCCTCTGTGTAAGGCTTTGGCGGCTGGGTCCATTTCTCAGAAAGAGAAGGAATATGTGGACCTTTCTCGCCCTTTGTAAAGGTCACGTTTGAAGATGTGTTGTCCTCTTCCTCGTTGTCGTTGTCAGAATCCGCAATTGCGTTGTCCTTCTTGAATACAACTTTCCAGCCTTCATCCGTTACAATACGAACAGAGGTCCTGAAAAGCACGCTATTCTCGTCATTAAGCTTTTCTGCGTCTGTTTCTGAGACTTGCCCCTCTTGTGTAAGTGCCACTCTTCCGAGAATAGTTGTTGTCTCAAACTTTAAATCTGGATAGAATGCAGCAATAAAAGCTCTTGCCACAAGGTCGAACACGTTACGCTCCATATCCGATAGCCCCTGTGGAGGAACTCCTGTTGGGATAATGGCATGGTGATCCGTAACTTTTGAAGAGTCGAACACTTTTTTGCTCTTCTTCAAAGGTTTGCCACCAATAGCTTTCACGAGTTCTGCATAAGGAGCTACACCGCTAAACTGTGTCTTATACAATCCGTTCATGGTCTGAGGGCATTTTGAATAGATGTCATCAGAAAGGAACGTGGTATCTACACGTGGATAGGTCGTGAACTTTTTCTCGTAGAGTGCTTGTATGAGCTGAAGCGTCTGGTCGGCTGAATATCCGAACTTCTTATTACAATCTACCTGAAGAGATGTAAGGTCGTAAAGGCGCGGAGGTGCCTCGGTACCCTTGCGCTTTGTGATGTCAACAATATGGAAATCATTGTCCTTGATGGCTTCAAGAACTTTCTTTCCTTCTTCTTCAGTAGTATATTCTATCTGACGGAAGATAGGGCCCTTCGATTTCTGTGTCTTGCCGTTCTTTGCAGCCTCGGCAACTTCCGCTGCATCCTCAGCCTCTGCCTCCTCATCGTGAGCGATGGCAGTAAACTTTGAATCCTTGTATATGGTCGTGAGAACCCAAGACTGACGAGGTTCAAAGTTCTCAATTTCCTTCTGGCGATTTACAATCATCGCAAGGGTAGGGGTTTGTACCCTTCCAATCGAAAGAACCTGATTCGTGCGCCCTTGCGGACGGTATTTCAACGTATATAATCTTGTGGCATTCATGCCAAGAAGCCAGTCGCCAATTGCACGTGAAAGTCCAGCAAGATATAGTGGTTCGTATTCCTGCTGATCTTTAAGTGTCTGAAAACCTTCACGTATAGCCTCTTCTGTAAGAGATGAAATCCAGAGTCTTTTCACAGGACATTTAGCCCCAGCCTTTTGCATCACCCAACGTTGAATAAGCTCTCCCTCTTGTCCAGCATCACCACAGTTTATTATGGAGTCTGCCTCTTGCATCAGTTTCTCGATAGTGGCAAACTGTGCTTTGATTCCTTGGTCGTCTTTCAGTTTTATACCAAAGCGTTGTGGTATCATAGGCAATGCCCCCAATGACCATCTTTTCCACATAGGGGTATAGTCATCGGGTTCCTTTAGCTCGCACAGGTGACCAAAAGTCCATGTCACCTGATATCCATTGCCCTCAATGTACCCTTGTTTTGAAGTCGTGGCTCCAAGTACATTGGCAATATCACGAGCTACGCTCGGTTTCTCGGCTATGCAAACGACCATGTTAATTACTAATTACGAATTACTAATTACCTATTTTCAGTTACGAATTACTAATTATTTTTTTTACAAATTACGTTACGAATTACTTCGACCTTTTTGTGACTTGTCTTTTGTACTCAAAATTATTGAGGTCAATAATTTAATTATCTCTGTGCAGTCCGCATTTATAGACTCAAATTCTGTATTGGTAAGGAGACCAAGGTTAAGTAGTAAATCAATCCAGAATTTCGTTTCATTGGCTTCTTTCCTTGATATCGAAAGCTTATGTATGAAATCATCAATTGATTCTGCATACTCCGATTCTGCCCTGTTTGCTCCTATTGATGTCCCAGACCTCAGAAGTTGTTTGCTTATGACAAACTCTTTCTTCTCTTCCGTAAGGTATTTGTAGAGTTTATAAATCCTTACAGCGAAATACATGCATTTCTCTTTGAGAAGGTTTTCTTTTGACATAAACGTTACTATTTGGGACTGAACCTTTGAAAGGCCGTTGGGGATATAGAGTAAACAGGTAATTAGTAATTCGTTATTAGAGAACTACGTTTCTCTCTATGATATGAACGGTAGTCATCCAGTTCTATTTCCTTTTCCGACTCTGTGAGCTGCTTCTCGTGAGGAAGAAGGAACTTCATGTATTTTATGTTAAGTCCACGCTCAATCCACATTGACTCGTAATAGGTCTGGATAGACAGAATCTTCTTTGTCTCTTCGTCAATACCTTCGGTATGATAGAGATCTGTTGTGCGGAAAAGAACTGGCAGTTCATTATGCTCCACCATATAGGTAGTGTATGTGAATAGGAAGTTAGAGTCCGTCTTTAGGTGTATGATACCATTATCTACAAGGAAATGACGATAACGCTCAAGGAAGAAGGTAGATGTAAGGCGTTTATGCACGTTCTTCATCTGAGGGTCTGAGAAGGTAAGCCAAATCTCCTGCACCTCATCTTTTGAGAAGAAACGGTCAATAATCTCGATGTTAGTGCGAAGGAAAGCCACATTCTTTAATCCTGCATCAAGAGCCTTAGTTGCTCCTGTCCACATACGTGCTCCTTTTATATCAACGCCTATGAAGTTCACATTAGGATATAGTTGAGCCAGTTCTACGGTATATTCACCTTTACCGCACCCCAGTTCGAGTACGATAGGATTATCGTTGTGGAAGTATTGCTCTCTCCAGTGGCCTTTCATTTCGAAAGGAACATTATCCACCACAGAGAATGGATATTGGAACACATTATCATAGCGTTCCATGTCTGCGAACTTTGCAAGTTTACCTTTTCCCATTGATTAAATATAAATTTTCGGAAAACAATTCCAGATGCAAAATTAATCAATAAATCTGAGATTTCAAAATAAAACAAAAAAAAGATGAACGAGAACCATCGTTTGTTGTAATGGTACCCGTTCATCTTTTTGTGTATTCAGATGAAAGCTAATGCTTAGTTGCCCTCATCTACATCATCCTCACCGAAACCTGCCTCGAAACCTGTATCGGTGTCTCTAATGTCTGCACTTGTCATGAGAGGCTCAATAGCTGTCATGTATCTTGCACGGAAATATGGCGCTTTATACTCTTTCTTCATAATTTTCATTCCTCCTTTTTAATTAAAATATAACCTTAGATGTTTCTACAGAACCGTCTTCGAATGTCTTCTTGACGAGATTGATGCCACTGAATGGCTCGTTTGAAATCTGACCATTAGCTGAGATGTACTGAACAGAAACAACTTCGCCATTTACAACGCCGTCGATAGCTGTAACAGCCTCGTCAGCCTCTACGATCTCAACAGAACCGTCCTCGTCCATGATCTCAATTGTTGCATCTGCAATCTTAGCGAAGTTGTCTGGATCCTCACGTGTGAGGTAGCAACGACCTGGCTTCAATGCCTTTGTGGTTCTGCCGATCTTGCCAACTGCACCTACAACATAAACTTGAGAAGCGATTTCTGCGCGGAGACCCTCGAATGTACCAGCGAACTGAGCACCTTCAAATTTTGGACTCTTAGCTTCTGCTGTAGCTCTAACAGTAACGTTTGCATCACCATATAATGTTGACTCACCAGTAACAGTAGGAAGAACCTTGAACATATATGGAGTGTTTGGAACTATTGACTCAGTGCTTGTGAATGTCAACTTATTTTCGCTTGCAACATAGCTTGTGAGCTTAGCCTGCTTTACGAAGATGTTGCTTGTACCATTAACAGTAAATGGAAGCACGATTGTTCCGTATGTATCAGGTGTGAAAGTACGCTTGTACTCAGCATCACCAGCACTAAATTGCTTGTATACGTAAATCTCCTGATTGTTGTCAGAAATCACATAGTTACTACATGTGTTACCTACAACAATGTTCTGACCAGAAACATCTGCATTATTTGCAAAGTATGCAAGTCTGTTGTCATTGATGTCTGTGGCTACAGTACCGAGAATGCTTGCATTGGTGAAGTCAAAGTTTACATATTGGTAAGCTGTGTTAGACAAGATTGCCTCTACCTTACCATCATCAACAATACCACTTACATAACCAACTTTTCCATCTCCAGAAACGGTGTATGAATTATATCCATCGGCAATTTCTGTTGGCTTGTATGTGACATAACATCCATTATAGGTTATACCCTTTGCATAGTCACCGTCAATATTAAGAATTGGCAGGAACTTGTTTCTACGGAATACCATGTAATAGAGATCATCAACGATATCTACACCATCATCGTCTCTCCTTATAACAGTGTTATTCCATTTTGCAGCCTTAAGGTCTATGCCAGAGTAAACGACACTTGGCTGAATCTCTTTTGCTCTTTTACATGCTACCACGTATTTTGCAAATTCCTCTGTATTTGTCTTTGGGGTATATGCTTCCACATATATGCCATCGTATACTGTATAAACGATGTCCTCTTCCTTTGTTCCAATCTCATATATTGTAGATTGTGATTTCATACGCTCTGTAAATGGAGCGATAGTGCCTGGATTCTCAGAGGCATTTGTCAATTTTACGTTGTAAGTGAGATTAGCGTCGCTGACTGTTACTCGCAAGTCACTTTTTAGTGTCATCTTGTACTGCTCTGGGTTTATGTCAAATGAAGCTCCATTTGCATAAACAGTGTCACCTTTTTCAGAGTTTGCATCGAGATCTCTCACGGTGTCATAAGAATAGGTGTTCCCGTTTCTGTCTGTGACAGTTGCGGAAGTGTTGTTTTGTGCAAACATGAAATTTGCACTTGCAGTAAGAACTGCAGCAAAAAGTAATAGTCTTTTTTTCATATTGTTATATGTTTTTTTGTTTATATCATTTATAATGAATGTTTCCGTTTTCCTCCCTCTTTTGAGTTCGGTAACTATATAAATCGGTACAAAATTAGCAAATTCCTACGAAATGACCAAATTTTTACCGAAAAAAAAGAAGAAATTAACAAAAAAAACTGAAATCTTGAAAAGAAAGTTATTAAGACTCTCGATATTCTTTGTTTTGAACGTTCTGTAAAGCAAAAAAGAGGAAAGACTTGCTTTCCTCTTTTTATGCTATTTTTAAGATTGTTTATTCATCTTCATCGTCAGCTTCCCAGCTTCCATAGATGCCTTTTGCATCCCAGCCATCGTATTCGCCTTCTGGTACTCCTGATGCTTGTTGCATTATCGGCCGTGGGCGAATCGGTACAACGATAATTTGCGGATTAATATAACATTTTTTCATAATATGTATATTATTTCATTATTTTCTTTGTTGTTCCATTAGAGTACTTCACAATGTTGAGACCTTTCTGGAAACCATTCATCTTTCTTCCGTTAGCATCAAAGATAGAAACAATCTTGTTGTCTGATCCATTCTCGATGTTTGCGATACCAGTCACCTCGTCTTCGTCTATGGCTACGATGCTGATTTCACCTGTTTTAGCGAGACTTGATTCACCTGTGGTACGGTCAATAGCCTCCAAGTACCAGCGAAGTCCGTTTAGATTGCCATTTGGATCTGTTGCCTTAGCGAATTTGCCTTTTGACATACTGTAATAGCCGTTTTCAACCATAACGCTTCCACTGAGTTTGCTGTAGATGCCGTGGAATACGAACTTTGTTGTCACAGATGAACAATCCAAGGTCTTGCTCTCTGCTTTCTTTAAAGTTGCATTGTTTACGATGATTTTTTGAGCATTATTACTATCTGCCTTCTTTGCTCTAATCATACAAGGAGTGTGAGCCTTGATTGTCTTTCCAACTTTTTGATATAGAATTTCAATTTCGGTGCGGTCAATAATACCATCGTCTTCATCATCATACTGATGAATGTTGTTTATGATAGCAACTTCGAAATTGTCTTTCCAATCATTATAAGACATGTCAAAAGGAACGTAGAGACATTGCCAGTTGTCGTTTTTGAACACTCTTGAATATGTAAGTTCTTTTACGTAATAATCTTCTTCTCCTGTATATTCTGTACCGTCAGTCAACATGTATGTTCCGTATGTTACAGAAATGCTGCACTTTGCACGTGCATTGCCATCTCCAGAAATTGCTGTGATTGTAGCATTACCAGGACCGACTGCCGTAACAGTTCCATTTGATACTTCTGCTACATCCTCGTCTGAAGAAACCCAGATGATATTCTTATAGGTCGCATTTGCTGGAGTGATTGTAGCTGTAAGCTTGAGGCTATTGCCTACTTCCATGCTCGCATTTGTCTTATTGAGTGTGACACTTGTTGCAGGAACGAATGACTTCTTTACTGTTATCTTACACTGTGCAAATACGTCTGTTCCATCATTTGCTGTACATGTGATGGTTGCTTCACCCTCTTCTGCGCCAGCGATAAATGTACCTGCCTTTGCATCTACGATTGCAATGATATCGTTGTTGCTACTTGTATATGTGACATCCTTTACACGTGCATCCTCTGGGTTGATTGTCGCATTCAGTTTGCCAGTCTTAGTTGTGAGCACTGTCATGCTTTCGCTGTCGAGAGTGATAGATTCCACATGAGTAATCTCTATGTCGGCAACAAAATGTCCTTTGTAGTTTGACCAGTTTGTAGCATTCTCGAAAATGCTCTTCATCAGAGTGAAGACGTGGATAGAAGTGCCTGTAGCCTTAAATGGGCTATTTGCATTAAGGTTGATCTTGCTTGGGATGTTGTTAATGTAGAAATTCTTGACATTGGTTCCGTTGAATGCATTGTTACCAATAGAAATTACAGATTCTGGAATTTCTACTTTCTCGATATTTGTTCCGTTGTCAGCGAATGCTTCTGCATCAATAGATTTCAAACCTGCAGGGAGTGTAATCTTTGTTAATTTACATCCATAGAAAACAGAAGCCTGAATCTCGGTGATGCTTTCTGGGATGTTTATGCTTGTGAGACCTGCGCTCTCGAAAGCAGAAGTTCCAAGGCTATAAACTGAATTTGGAATATCGATTGATTTCAGATTAGAACAATCAACGAAAGCAGAACCGCCAATTATTTCAACTCCATTCTCGATTGTGACATTTGAAAGACTCGTACAACGCTTGAATGCGCTTGAGCCAATTTCAGAAAGGGTAGAAGGGAGTACTATGCTTGATGAGAGTGAAGATGCATTTCTGAATGCGTCGCTGCCGAGATAAGTCAGGCCTGATGGGATATTGGCACTTGTCATGTTGGAACATCCCCAGAATGCTCCATCTTCGATTCTTTTAAGGCCGTTAGGCAAAACAACGCTTGTTAATTGTTTACAGTTGTTGAATGCAAATGCGTGGATCTTCTGCACGTCTTCTGGTACGGTATATGCTCCAGAAAAGGTTTTAGGACAGAAAATCAACTCTGTCTGAGTCTTGTTGAACAATATGCCATTATTGTCTGCATAGAAATTTTGGTTTGTTGGGTCAACGATGATCTTTGAAAGAAGTGGACTCTCGCCAAATGCCTGTGCGCCAATAGTGCTGACTGTGCTTGGAATTTGTACGTTTTTAAGTTCTGGACAGCTATAGAAGGCTTTTTCCTGAATACCAGTAACTGTATAAGTTTCACCCTCTACGGTAATTGTAGATGGAATCTGTACTGTGTTCGTGTAGTAACCGTAACCTTCACCAAGATATTGTGTGTTGGTGACAGTTGCTGTACCAAATCCATTGATTAAGAAGTGGATACCATTGACGATTGCGTGGTCTCCTTCCTTTGCTTCCCAATACTGAGCCTTAGCACCTGTCCATGAGGCGCTTGCAATGATGAGCGTGAGAATAATGCTCAAGATTCTGCTTGTTTTGATCATAATCTTCTTTTGACTGATTTAGCTATCCCTGAATAATCAGCACAATGTTTTTAGTTGTTTTTATAGCCGTTGGGTACTCTACACACTTTTTCGTTGCAAGCCGTCCTTTTAGTTGACTCGTCTTCTGTCTCCCGCAATTCACAAGGTGTAAACGCTATTTTGCTTATTTGTATGTTATCGTTAACACGAATTTGGGGACAAAGTTAAAAATTTTTTTCTAAAAAGACAAATAATATGTGCACTTTTTGCTAAAAAGTAACATTTTTTTGTAATTTAACGTGAAAATTTATGAATTTTTCGGTGATTGTGTGCAGTGTTTTACATGGAAAGTAAATAGGGGAGATTTTCCCTCTAGGACGATTTTGAAAGTTTGCTAGGGTGAGTAAAAAAAAATTAAACGCAAAAACGCAAAGGCGCAGAGTTTTATTCTTTGCGTCTTTGCGACTTTGCGTTTTATAAATAAAATTTGTATTAGTCGATAACGACGCGAGTCCAGTTGTGAACGTCTGGCTCTATGCCGTACTGGATATTGCGGAGCTTCGTGAATAGCTTCTCTGAAACAGGTCCCGGCTTATCGCCGAAGACATAGCTCTTGCCTGTCTCGATGTCGTCGATACGTGAGATTGGAGAGATAACGGCTGCTGTTCCGCAAGCACCTGCCTCCTCGAATGTCTCAAGCTCCTCCTCTGGAATCTGACGACGCTCAACCTTCATTCCGAGGTCCTCAGCCAACTGCATGAGTGACTTGTTGGTGATAGAAGGGAGGATGGATGTTGACTTCGGTGTGATATAGGTGTTGTTCTTGATACCGAAGAAGTTAGCAGCACCAGCCTCGTCGATATACTTCTTCTCCTTTGCGTCGAGATAGAACTCGCAAGCATAACCGAGCTTGTGTGCCTTGTCATTAGCCTGAAGGGAAGCTGCATAGTTGCCGCCTACCTTATATATACCTGTGCCAAGAGGTGCGCTACGGTCGAACTCACGAACGATAACGTATGGGTTTGCGTAGAAACCGCCCTTGAAGTATGGGCCTACAGGAGTAACGAAGATCATGAAGAGATACTCCTTGGCTGGATGAACACCAACCTGGGCACCTGTACCAACGAGGAGGGGACGAACATAGAGAGTTGCACCTGACTCGTATGGTGGGATATAATCCTGATTCAGACGGACCACCTTGTCCACCATCTCATTGAAAAGCTCTGTAGGAACCTCTGGCATGAGAATTCCGCGACTTGTTGACTGCATACGAGCAGCATTCTCGTCGGTACGGAACACACGCACCTTGCCGTCTGGACAACGGTAAGCCTTCAAGCCCTCGAAAGCCTCCTGACCGTAATGCAGACATGTAGCAGCCATGTGCATGTTGATGTATTCACTGGAGCAAACCTCGATTTCGCCCCACTTGCCGTCACGATAGTAACAGCGAACGTTGTAGTCTGTAGGTCTGTAGCCAAACCCCAGATTTGACCAATCTAAATCTTTCATATTGTTATTTTTTAGTTCGGAAAAATCAAATTTTGAAATGCAAAAGTATAAATATTCTTTTAAATTTGCAAGAAAGTAGGCTTTTTTTTTCATTTCAAGCCTTAAATAAATGAAACTAATATCTGAAATGCTCGCTTGTGCGACTTGTTTGGAAAGTAAATTGTCAGTAAATTATTTCCTGTAAATAAATCTTCAGATACGCCAGATAATACCGTTTCCCTTCCTTTCTCCTCCGTAGTAACTCCATCAGTAGTCCATCGTTTGTCCATCGATCCTCCATCGAAACGATGGACTTGATATGGAGTTGATATGGAGTAACGATGGAGTATCTTGGGAGGAAGAGCGGACAAACGACGGTATTATTTGCCGCTTTCGAGTATCTTTTTGATCTCCTCGTCGGTCTTTGTGAGCTTGTCTTTGCAGAGTTTGATGAGCTGTTGAGCGTTTTTCAGTTCGGTGCTCATCATGTCAATGTCGAGTTCTCCACTCTCCATTTTCTGTACAATCTCCTCAAGTTGTGAGACTGCCTCTTCATAATTAGGTGCTTTTTTCATATCTTGTCTCTTTTATTTTACAATAGTATCAATAGCTCCAGAGGCCATAACGACCGTTACTTCGTCGCCTTTTTTGAGCGATTTGGGGTCTTTTATCGCCATTCCATCGTGGAGGGCTATGCTGTATCCTCTTCTAAGAACATGAATCGGATCAACGGCATTGGTGCGTTGGGAGAGCATTTCCAAAAGGTATGATGCTCTTTCAATTCTGTTCTTTATTATGAGAGGAAGCCTTTGCTCTATATTCGCAATTCTGTTCTGCTCGATGTTTATTTGCTGATTGACGGAAGTGTGGAGTCTTGTCGCAAGATTTGCAAGTCTTGCCTCTTCTCTTGTCTTCTTGAGAGAGAAGGCAACGGGTAGGAAACTCTGTATTCTGCCAAGACGAAGACGTTCTTGCTCCATTCTTGAACGGACATAATCCGTGATACTTCGTGAGGCATCCTCGATTCTGTCGAGAGTTTCCAAGAGGTTGTCTATGAGCCATGTGGCTGCTGCTGTTGGAGTCTTTACTCTTACGCATGAAATCATGTCGAGAATACATTCATCGCGGTCATGTCCGATACCTGTTATTATAGGAAGAGGGAAGTTTGCCACGTTCTCTGCAAGTTCGAGGGTATCGAAACCTGAGAAATCGCTTGTGGCACCACCACCTCGGATAATCACCACAACGTCGAAATCCTCGATGGAATCGTTGATTTTGTTAAGTGCTTCTATTATGGTCTGTTCTACTTGCTCTCCTTGCATAACGGCAGGGAAGAGTCGGGTGGTGAACTGAAATCCGTACTCGTTATTCTCCAGTTGGTTACAGAAATCCCCGTATCCTGCGGCTGTCTGGGAGGAGATGACGGCGATTCTCTGGGCGAACATCGGGACAGGGAGGGATTTGTTGAGGTCGAAAACACCCTCACGCTTCAGCGTGTTTATGATTTCCTGCCGTTGACGGGCCATATCGCCAAGGGTATAGTTAGGGTCAATGTCCTGAACAATCCATGAAAAGCCGTATGCCTCATGAAACTGAGCCTTTACCGAGAGCAGAACCTTCATTCCAGGACGAGGACGCTCGCCTGTTACCTTCATGAACTTCGGTAGGACATAGCTCCAAGTGCTTCTCCAGCATCGTGCCTGAGCACGGGCAACCAATGTGTCCTCGTCTTTCTGTACCAAATCCATATAACAATGCCCGCCCGACTCGCGGCATTCCGCAAGTTCGGCTTCCACCCAGTAGGTTTCGCTTAGCGAATAGTCGATAACCTGTCTGACAAGATTGTTGAGTTGGTAGAGTGTGAGGTTCATAAAGATATTGAATTTTGCGCAAAGATATGAGAAAAAACTGATTTGGCAAAACAAATTGACGAATTTATTTTGAAATGATATAAAAAAACATTAACTTTGCCCTCGAAAATTGTAAACGTGCGCCAGCCTTTTAAGAGGCTGACGTGCACTATTTTCTTCGTGCGAAGTATAATACTTTGTACCCTAAATTAATAATGTTCGTAAATGGATAATAAACAAGCCACTTTGGAGCTGGGCACAAAGCCAGTTAGTCGATTGCTGATGCAGTATGCTTTGCCGGCAATCGTCGCTATGGTTGCATCCTCGCTCTACAATATGGTGGATAGCATCTTTATCGGTCAAGGCGTTGGTGCTTTAGCAATTGCAGGATTGGCAATCACCTTCCCGTTTATGAATCTCTCAGCAGCCTTCGGTGCGGCAATAGGTGTGGGCTCCTGTACATTCATTAGCATGAAACTTGGGCAGCGTGACTATGCCATAGCCAACAAGATACTGGGTAATTGCATGATGCTGAATATTGTTGTGGGACTCTGCTTCGGTGGAATATGTCTGTTGTTCCTTGATCCTATTCTAAGGTTCTTCGGAGCTTCTGACAATACCCTCCCATACGCTCGGGATTATATGCAGATAATACTTTGCGGTAATGTCTTTACGCATCTGTATTTCGGTTTGAATGCCGTGCTTCGCTCTGCCAGTAAGCCTCGTCATGCTATGTATGCCACGATTTTCACGGTTGTGGTCAATACGATTCTCGATCCTATCTTCATCTATGGTCTGGATCTGGGAATCCGGGGAGCTGCTTTTGCAACGGTACTCTCTCAGTTCCTTGCACTTTCTTGGCAATGGAGGCTGTTCTCTAACAAGAATGAACTTCTGCATTTCGACTATAGTCTTTTCCGACTTGACAAACCGATAGTGAAGAACATCATAGGTATTGGTATTTCGCCATTCGCGATGAATGCGTGTAGCTGTATCGTGGTGATTTTTGTCAACACCTGTCTGATGAAGCATGGAGGTGACCTTGCTGTTGGTGCGTATGGCATAGCAAACAGAATAGGCTTCGTGTTTGTTATTGTGGCAATGGGCGTGAATCAGGGAATGCAGCCTATAGCCGGCTACAACTATGGAGCGCAGAATTATGACCGTCTTCGCAAGGTTGTGAAGCTCGCAATATCTTGTGCTACTGTGGTTTGTACGGTCGGATTCCTCGTGGCTATGTTTGCTGCCCATCCATGCGCAAGGCTGTTTACCAAGGATGAATCGTTGATAAATCTTGCAAGTACAGCCATAAGGATGATGATGATGATGTTCCCTATTGTGGGATTCCAGATAGTTGTAACCAGTTTCTTCCAGAGTATCGGCAAGGCAAAGGTGAGTATGTTCCTCTCCCTTTCTCGACAGTTGTTGTTCCTTGTCCCTGCTCTCGCTATCTTCTCGGAGATATGGGGGCTATGGGGTATATGGAGCGCGATGCCGTTTTCTGACGCCCTTGCTACTGTTGTGGCAGCGGTGATGATGAAAAAATCGAGCGTATGGAAAAAGTAATTATCAATGTAGGTCGTGAGGTTGGCAGTAGCGGTAGTGAAGTTGCCAAGTTGCTTGCAAAGGAGTTTAATGCTCGTTTGCTCGATAAGGAACTTCTTGACCTTGCCGCCCAGGAGAGCGGCTTTTCCGCTAAGTTGTTCAAACAGAACGATGAGCACAGAGGGTTCTTCAATCATCTGTTCCATCTCAGTGGAACAGCTACTTCCGGAGACTTCTATGAGGACAGGCTCTCGCCGGAGGCCTTGTTCAAGTTCCAGAGTAATGCCATCAGAAAGGCAGCTAGTGAGGGCTCTTGCGTTTTCTTGGGCAGGTCGGCTGACTATGTGCTCCGAGATATGGAGAATGTCGTCAATGTCTTTGTCAATGCTGACTTGGAAGACCGCATAGCGTGTGTTTCGAGGGTGAAGATGTGTGATGCAGAGACTGCGAGGAAACTGATAGAGAGAAAGGAAGAGGAGAGGGCAGCCTACTACAACTACTATACAGGAAAGAGGTGGGGCGACTCAAGGAGCTATGACCTGTGCGTCAATTCCTCTCTGTTGGGAATTGAAGGGACGGCAAGGCTGATCGCAGGATTCGTGCGTGAGGTTATTTCCTTAAGAAAAATGGCTAATAACAATAATTAATACTTAGACTTATGAAAAAGATTTTACTGTTAGGTTCCGGTGAACTTGGTAAGGAGTTCGTTATTGCTGCAAAGCGTAAGGGCGTTTATGTTGTGGCATGTGACAAATATGATAATGCTCCAGCGATGCAGGTGGCAGACGAGCGTGAGGTATTCTCAATGCTCGACGGCGATGCGCTTGCAGCCGTAGTGAACAAACATAAGCCTGATATCATCGTGCCTGAGATTGAGGCAATTCGTACAGAGCGCCTCTTCGAGTTCGAGAAGCAGGGCATTCAGGTTGTGCCTTCTGCTCGTGCGGTGAATTACACAATGAACCGTCAGGCTATCCGTGACCTTGCAGCCAAGGAACTTGGACTCAGAACAGCGAAATATTTCTATGCAAAGACATACGAGCAGCTCGTTGAGGCAAGCAAGCAGATTGGTTTTCCTTGTGTAATTAAGCCTCTTATGTCTTCTTCCGGTCATGGTCAGAGTACTGTAGAGAAGTTTGAGGATTTGAAGACCGCATTCGATGCTGCTATGGCAGGTGCCCGTGGTGACGTGAAGGAGGTTATCATAGAGGAGTTCATCCACTTCACTTCAGAGTTTACACTTCTCACCGTTACCCAGAAGAATGCTCCAACGATTTTCTGTCCTCCTATCGGACATGTTCAGAAGGGTGGTGACTATCGTGAGTCTTGGCAGCCATATCAGATTCCTGAGAAGGACTTGAAGGATGCCCAGCAAATGGCAGACAAGGTGACAAAGGCTTTGACAGGCTATGGTATCTGGGGTGTTGAGTTCTTCTTGACAGATACTGGTGTAGTGTTCTCTGAACTTTCTCCACGTCCACATGATACGGGTATGGTAACACTTGGCCACACAACAAACCTTTCTGAGTTCGAACTTCATCTTCGTGCTGTTCTCGGACTTCCTATCCACGATATCCGTCTTGAGCATGCAGGTGCTTCTGCTGTTGTTCTTGCAGATAAGGATTATAACGAGGCACCAGAATTTAATCTTGTTGACGCATTGAAGGAAGAGTGTACCCGTGTTCGTATCTTCGGTAAGCCGGGTGGACATTTCGGTCGTCGTATGGGTGTAACTCTCTGTTATGGAGATTTGGATGCAGATGTAAATACACTCCGTGATAAGGCAAAGCGTCTTGCAAAGACAGTTCTTGGAACTGACCCTTATATGGAGAAGTAAAAAGTATAAATGGTTTTTGGGAAAAGAATCATAGAATATATTAAGAGCATGGGAAAGTCGCTATTCTCAATGGATAGTCTCGGCTTTCTTATGTTCATGTATGCTCTAGGTATAGTTGAGAGCTATGCCGTTCTTCCTAATTGGACGGGGGCAAAAGTATATGACAATCTCTACTATGAGCTTTTCTTTGACCTGCTGATACTTACATTCCTTGTTGCACTCGTTCCGCAGAAGATATGGAAATTCCCTTTTCGCAAGGCTGTAAGGGGCATTATCTATGTCATTGCCTATTCGCTTGCCATCATAGATACGTTCTGTATGGTGCAGTTTGGCAATACCATAAGTCCGTCAATGCTGTTACTCGTTGGTGAGACGACAGGTAACGAGACTGCTGAGTTCTTTAGCACCTATGTCAATCTTGAGGTGCTGTTTACAACCGAACTTGGATGGGTGTTGCTTGTTCTGCTTGTTCATGTTGCCTATGAGTTGATAAAGTGGAAAGTGAAGAGGGTAAGGTGGAAGGTTGAATGGGTAAATAGGGTTGTTCCTTTTGCCTTTAGCCTTTTTGCTTTAGTCCTCATTATTCTTGGATGGAACGATACCATTACCAATAAGAAGTGCATGGTTCGCCATTTCAGTTGCAAGACGGTTGGGGACGTGGAAAAAGACATGAATCTTCGTCCTATGGTGATGATGTATCAGCCAGTCTATCGTCTTGCAGATGCATTTTTTACCAATCACCTTGTATCCCTACAGCTTGACAGACTGAAGGAAGAGGCTGAGAAGGTGGAAAAGATGACTCCTGAGCAACTTGGAATACCTTCGGATTTAAAGGAGTCTAAGCCGTCGAATATCGTTTTGATTATTGGTGAGAGCTTCAATAAATACCATTCTCAGCTCTATGGGTATGAAAAGAAGAATACCCCACGACAGGTGAAGATGGAAAAGAGCGGACGATTGGTGAAGTATTCCGATGTCATGGCACCTTGGAATCTCACGAGTTTTGTGTTCAAGCATCTTATGACGACCTATACCGTTGGAGAAGAAGGTGACTGGTGTGATTATCCGTTGTTCTGCCAACTGTTCCGCAAGGCTGGTTTTCAGGTCAACTTCCTTACAAATCAGTTTCTGCCACATGCCAAGGATGCTATATACGATTTCAGCGGTGGCTTCTTCATAAATGATGAGATGCTGAGTAAGGTACAGTTTGATGTCAGGAATGAAGAGACACACCTATGGGATGAGGATTTGTTGAAAGACTATGCTCGTCTTGTGGCACCTCCGGAAGGTGTTGCTGATACTGCTTCTGTTCCTTCGCTTACCATATTTCATCTCATGGGACAGCATGTGAACTATCGCATCAGGTGTCCGAAGCAGAAGATGAAATTCTTCGCCTCTGGTTATGACCGTCCGCAGAACACGTTGAAGGAAAAGAAGAACATAGCATATTATGATTGTGCTGTGTGGTATAATGATTCTGTCGTTGGGGCTATCGTTGACCGTTTCAAGAATGATGATGCGGTGATAATCTACTTCCCTGATCATGGTGATGAGGTCTATGGGCCAGGTTCGTTGCATCATTGTGGAAGAAACCACACCACGAATATCACTAAAGACATAGCCCAACAGGAATATGAGATTCCTATGTGGTTCTATTGTACAGCGAAGTATTCGAAGAGGCATCCTGACGTGGTGGCTGCGATAAGGAAGGCAAAGAACAAACCATTTATGACCGATGCAATGTCGCATCTTCTGCTTGGGCTGGCAGGAATAAAGTGCAAGGCGTATCGTCCAGAGCTTGATTTGCTGAATCCTCAGTATAATGAGAAACGCCAGCGACTGATGCAGCATCTGGTGGATTATGATGAAGTAGTAAAGAGTAAATGATAAAAATAAGCAAAGCGGAATCTCAGGCGATGCGTGGAATAGCCATCCTCGCAATCGTGCTACATAACTACTGCCACTGGCTTGGAAAGATGGTGCAGGAGAATGAGTATCAGTTTTCTGAGCGTAATGTCAGACGGCTGATGGTTGAGCTTGCGCATCCCTCTTGGGAACTCATTGCCCACCTCATCTCTTTCTTCGGACATTATGGTGTGCCTGTTTTCGTTTTCCTTAGTGCCTATGGCTTGGTGATGAAATATGAGAAATCACCTTTGGCAGAAAGCAATCAGGATAGTGCTCTCTCATTCATCTGGAAACATTATAAAAAGCTGTTCCTGATGATGATTGTGGGATATGCTGCATACGTCATGGTTGACTATATGACACCAGCACCACGCCGATATGAATTCTGGAACGTAGTTGGGCAGTTGGGTATGTTCAGCAATTTCTACCGAGATCCAGATCACGACATCTGGCCTGGACCATACTGGTATTTTGGCTTGATGGTGCAGATATATGTGATGTATCGCTTGGTGTTCTATCCCAGAAACCTACGGACGAACAAGTGGCTTGTCGGTGGATTGTTTGCCGTTACACTTCTTGCTCAGCTGCTATTCTTACCCGAAGGATTGGCGCTTCAATGGTATCGCTATAATATCTTTGGTTCTCTGCCAGTCTTCATTGTAGGAGTGTTGTTCGCTCGGTATAACCGATTTAATGAACTTACACGTTCTACTTATGCATCTCTGGCTATTGCAAGTACAGCATTGATATTCCTGTTTAGCCTCTGGTTTGCTACGTGGATTATTGTACCTTTCCTTATCTGCATAGGTACCGTGGCAGTTGTTAAGTTGCTCCCGCAATTCCTTATGAATATTCTTTCATGGGTTGGAAGTATTTCCGCTGCAATGTTCGTGTGTCATCCAATAACCCGAAAGGTGATTATACCGATATCACGCCACGGCGACCTCTTTGCTGGATTACTGCTCTATATCGTTGCCACTATTATGCTGGCGATGATATTCAAGAAAATAATGGCTCAAATCAAGTAATTCGTTATTTTTCTGTGAAGATAAAGGACATAGATCTCGTAAACGTCTCCCGATTCAGGGCGGAGCACATGGGGATGGCGATGCTTTTCGTTATCCTCTTCCACGTTGGATTGCCAAGGTGGAGCGATTTCTATGGTCTTCGACGAATGGGTAACCTTGGTGTGGATATGTTCCTATTCCTCTCAGGTGTAGGTCTGTGGTTCTCATGGGCAAAGAGAAGTGTTGATGGATCCTTCTTCAAAGACTGGGCATCTTTCTATATGAGGCGCTTGAAACGCATTTATCCAGTATGGCTAATAATAGCATGTCTGTATTATATTCCGCGGTTTGACGGTGTGCATTGGATAGACCTCTTCGGTGATATACTTGTCAACTGGGACTTTTGGTTGCACGATGAGCTTACCTTTTGGTATATTCCTGCCACAATGATGCTATATATCTTTGCACCTCCCTATATGGAATTGATACGACGGCATCCTATATATCATTGGCTCGTTCTTGTAATGGTGATGTGGTGTGTCCTCGTTCAGTGGGTAACGCCAATCCATCAGGCCGTTGGGCATATAGAGATATTCTGGAGCCGTGTGCCGATATTCTTCCTTGGCATCAATATGGGTGAGATGGTGCGACAGAAGAAAAGCCTTGACGGACAGTGTATATGGATGGTATGGATAATGTTCCTTATGTCGCTATGCACAAGCATCTGGCTTGAACAGGAGATTCACGGGAAGTTTCCTCTCTTCATAGAGAGAATGCTTTATATTCCTCTTACTGTCACAACTATAATCCTTCTCAACCGTGTGTTTCGTCGCACACCTCAGTGGTTCAATAAGAGCGTTGCATGGTTCGGAGCTTTGAGTCTTGAGGCATATCTTATCCATATAGAGTTTGTGCTCAAGCCCCTTGAGAGGAACACCGACCTTGGTTACTGGATGACATTCCTGATCACTGTTGCCGTCACGATGCCATTGGCATGGCTGCTACATTACTTGGTAAACAATGTCATTCTGAAATATTCATTCAGCAAACAGAAATAGCACAATGAAAAATATTATACGCCTGACACGACCATACCAGTGGGCAAAGAATATCTTCATACTATTGCCGATGTTCTTCGGTGGCGCTCTTACTGATAGCCAGTCTGCCATATATGCTTTTATGGCATTCTTCGCATATAGCTTTGCAGCTTCGGCGATATACTGCTATAATGACATCATCGATGTTGAAGATGACCGTAGGCATTCTGAGAAATGCCAGCGGCCAATTGCATCTGGAGCGATAAGCATTAAGCAGGGTTATGTGATAATGACTTTGATGATGATACTATCTGCAGCGTTCATTGTGTTGATGAAAGACAGGGCTTTGCTTGTCGGTGGTGTGGTGGTGACATATTTCATCCTCGATATACTCTATTGTAGATGGCTGAAACGTCATGCTATAGTGGATGTGTGTGTGCTGTCGTTCGGTTTCGTGCTGAGAATTCTTGCCGGAGGTTTTGCAACTGATATTGTACCTTCCAACTGGCTCGTGATGATGACCTTCCTGCTAACGCTCTTCCTCTCGTTTGCCAAGCGTAGGGATGACGTGGTGAGGATGATGAAGACAGGAGAGGCTCCACGACATAACACGGAGAGATATAACCTTACTTTCATCAATCAGGCTGTCACCATTACGGCTGCGGTTACGGTGGTGAGTTATATTATGTACACCGTATCGCCATCGGTCACTCAGCGTATAGGCTCTGACTATGTATATCTCACTTCTGTCTTCGTTATTCTCGGTTTACTGCGCTATATGCAACTCACCCTTGTTGATGAGAAGAGTGGCGATCCAACCAAGATGCTGTACTCCGACCATTTCCTTCAATTGGTTATCGCAATGTGGTTTGCAGCGTATCTCGTCATAATATACGTATAGACAATCAGAAGTAAAAGGAAAAAAAAGAATTAAAAAGTATGATTACACTATGTGGTAACGGTTAATTGCAGAAAAAACAAATCATACTTTTTCCTTTTTATTTTTTGCTTTATGAAAAAAATTATCTTCTCCGACTTCGACGGCACATTGACCACTAAGGATTCAATGATGTCGATAATAATATACCAGCAGGGTAGGTTGGGATTGGTTCTTGCCTTGCTTCGCATGTTGCCTTGGCTCATACTGATGTTCATGGGCAGATATTCCAATCAGCGCACAAAGGAGCGGCTTCTGCACCATTGCTTCGGACGGATGACAGTGGAAGAGTTCAATGACTTCTGCCAACGGTTTGCCGATAGTCATAGGTATATATTACGAAATGATCTTTATGATAAACTTGTGGATGCAAAAGCGAATGGTGACGAAGTGGTGGTGGTAACTGCGAGTCCAGAGAACTGGGTGAGCCGTCTTGTTCCGGAATTCAAGGTGTTAGGGACGAAGATGGAGTTCAATCCTTGTTTCACAGGAAGATTTCTCACCCCCAACTGCTATGCACAAGAGAAAGTAAACCGAATACTTGCTGCATATCCCGAACTGGAAACTGATAGGAGTAGTTTCCACGTCACCGCGTTTGGTGATTCACGAGGTGATAAGGAGATGCTGGAGTTTGCGGATGAGAGAATCACGGTTTCGTAAAAAGATAGATGAAGAGTATATTTGACATATTCAAAATACGTAAGGACGAGCGTTGGCTGGCAATTGTGTCAGCTCTGATGTTCTCGTTTCTTAACTTCATGACTGTATATATGTACTGGGGACGGTTCTGTGCGTTGTCAGATAACTATCATCGTCTATTCGTGCGCTGGTTTAGAATTTCAGGTTTCGATCCCTTGACATACGAGGTGATATCTTATTGGGATACGGCGTACAACGTATATAGACATCCTCTCCTAGCATTCTTCATGTGGCCGTTCTACCAGTTGAATCAGTTGATGATGACGCTCACGGGCAAGAATTTCTCTACAGTCATCACCGCGCTAATTATAATTTTCTGTGCCTTTTATTCCAGTATCTTCCTGTTCAGGATTTTTAAGGAGATTATAATGGTGAAGAAACGTGAAGCCTATTTGCTTACGGCTCTCACGTTCAGCATGGCATTCATAATGCTATCTGCAATGGTGCCCGACCATTTCATCATGTCGATGTTCGCCCTCACGCTGACGTTGTATCTTTCTGGTAAGAAACTAAGGAACGGTTCGGCATTGAATATGTGGCAGACGATTGCTATGTTCATTCTCACGGCTGGTATCTCGCTCAACAACGGACTAAAGGTTTTCTTTGCTGCTCTTGTAACTCGTCGTAAGCGATTCTTTGAGTGGCGTTTTCTGCTATTTGCCGTCATTCTGCCATCTGCTATGATATGGGGCTTTGCCCGTTGGGAATACCGTACATACGTATGGCCGAAGGAGATGGCTCGTAATGAGGTAAAGGCGAAGAAAAACCGAGAATATACAGAGAAGATACGTCTGCAGGTGCGTGATTCAATAGGTTCAAAGGACTCAGCTGCAGTCGAGGCATTGACTAAGAAAATAAAGCAGCAGAAGGCTGTCGAGAAATATCGTCGTGATCACAAGAAGATATGGAATAAGAATACAGGCAAGCCTATAGCCAAGGGCGAGTTCATGCGCTGGACTGACAAAACTACCTCGCGATGGGATGTGGCTGTAGAATGTCTCTTTGGTGAGGGAATTCTGTTGCATAGAGATTACTTGCTCGGTGATGTTCTGCGTAATCGCCCATTGATAGTGAAATATGATACGAGCAACCTATTGGGATATATCAACTATCTTGCAGAGGCATTTATCGTAATATTCTTTGTCATAGGAGTTTGGATGGGTAGAAAAAGCTTTTTTCTCTGGACTTCCATGTCCTTCTTGCTGATGGATATGTTGCTACACATGGGACTTGGTTTCGGCATCAATGAGATATATATCATGTCGGCTCACTATCTCTTTGTGCTTCCGATAGGAATGGCATATCTGTTTAAGACTATAGAAAATAGAAAACGATGGTCTGTGGCTATATATACGGTTTGTGCCCTTACAGCCGTGTGGTGTTTTGCATGGAACATAGTTAACATCATTGGATATTGCCTATGAAGAAGTTTCTAACAAGACATAGAGAGGCATTGCTTGTTGCGCTGATAGGATTTGTCATCGTCGTGGCACTAAACATAATGATGCTTCAGTATCACTATGCATCGTGGACGAATCCGAAGGTGGGTTTTTGGAGTGCCTTTTGGAACAGATTTGAGATTTCAGGCTTCGACCCATATACATATATAGTAGTGTCAAAGTGGCGTCCTCTCTATGTTATCTCTCGTCATCCGCTGCTTGCCGGAATGATGTGGCCGTTGTCAGAACTCAATGCATGGCTGATGGAAGAGACTGGCATTAATTGTTCCATCTTCATTGTAGGCGTATTACTCGTGATATGCAGTCTTTGCTCATGGTTACTGTTGTATAGGATAATGCGTAGATTGCTGGAAATGTCTACTAAGATTAGCCTGTTGCTCACCTTCTACTTCTATTCCTTCTCCCACGTAATGCTCACCATCTTCGTGGAGGACCACATGGCATTCACCCTTCCGCTTCTCCTTCTCTCCATATACCTTGCAGGAAGAGCCTTTCAGAAAGGCAAGACAATGCCTTTGTGGCAGTCGTTGCCTTTGCTCTTCGTCTCAACAGGCGTTACCACGACAAATTGCGTGAAGATAGGATTGGCAGACCTTTTCACGCAATGGGGCAGGAAATCGTTCGGAAAGATAGTGTTCCATTTCCTCGTATATCTCATTCCTCTTGGTGTGATAGGAGGTCTGTATTTCTATCAGCAGGAGAATACTCAGAAAGAGGAGAAACGCAACATTGAACGGACTGTGAACAGACGTATGGCGCGTGACTCTGTCTTTGCCGTGAAGTGGAAGAAAGAACAGGCAGACAATCAGATACGTAAGGAAAAACAACTCGTTCATCTTGATTTCGTTACCAACACCGACTATAAGATTGACCGTTTGCCATCGCTTGTGGAGAATGTCTTTGGCGAAGGCTTCATACTTCACAATCGTTATCCGCTCCGTGATGCGAACAAGGAAAACCATCGTCCTGTGCTTGTGAGATATAAGTATTGGTGGAACTATGCTTTTGAGGCATTGATTGTCATTCTCTTTGCTGCAGGAGTGTGGTGCGGAAGAAAGGAACGGTTAATGTGGATGGTGATGTCAATGTTCCTTTTTGATATGCTTCTGCATGTAGGCCTCAACTTTGCCTCTGCTGATGTGTATATAATGACTGCACATTGGGCATTCGTTATTCCGATAGCCGTGGCGTATCTCATAAAGCAGACTGCCACAAAGCCAAGGCTGAATACAGCTATAGTATGTGCCGTCCTGTTCCTTACATTATATATGTGGGGGCATAATCTTCAAATCATAGTTCAGCATATCATCAGATGAAGGTTCTCATATTAAGCACATTCCAATCGTCGGGTGGTGCTGCCATAGCGGCAACCCGATTAATGCACGCTCTTCAGAAGAATGGTGTGGAGGTTTCCATGCTTTGCAGAAAGAACATTACATTCGGACCTGTTGGACTTCGTAAGCAATCGTGGACAAGCATCTTTGAGCGAGCGTATATCTGGATTTGCAACGGGTTCTCCACTCGCAATCTATGGGCGACCGATATTGCCCTTCTGGGACAGGATGTCACCCATACCCGTGAGTATAAAGAGGCTGATGTGATACACCTTCATTGGGTAAATCAGGGATTCATAAGTCTTGCCGCCGTAAAGAAGATGCTTGATGACGGCAAGAAGGTCGTATGGACTATGCACGATGCCTGGAACTCCATGGGGGCATATCATCTAAAGATACAGCAGAAGGATGACTATCTTGAACGCTCTACATGGGAGCGTAAGCAAAAACTCTATGCAGGGAGCAGGATACAGTTTATCACTTGTAGTCAATGGCTGATGAACGAAGCTTTGAAGAGTCCGTTGATGGCAGAGCAGAGAGTTGTTGCAATACCTAATCCTATAGATACTGCAATCTTCAAGCCTGAGCCACATCAGAATCATCGTCGTGTGCTCTTTGTGGCACAGTTTGTGAACAACCCAATGAAGGGAATGCAATATCTTGATGAGGCGGCGAAGATAATAAACAATGACAGTAACGAAAAGGTGGAGATCGTCGCCCTTGGTAGAGATATTCCGTATATCTCCGACACCCGTGAAATGGCAAAACTCTATGCCTCCGTGGATGCTTTTGTGCTTCCTTCTCTCTCTGAGAATCTTCCAAATACTATCATGGAGGCAATGGCTTGCGGTACTCCATGTGTGGGCTTTCGCGTGGGCGGCATTCCTGAAATGATAGACCATCTTGAGAATGGCTATCTTGCCAATTACAAGGACTCCGAGGACTTGGCAAAAGGCATACTCTATGTGCTTGATGAGGCTAATCATCAGCGACTATCCGATAATGCCCGACAAAAGATCATAAACTGCTACGGAGAAGAAGCTGTTGCCAAACGATATATCGAAATCTATGGAAATGAGCAATAAGAAATTCTCTATCATCGTTGTCACATTGAATAATGCTGACGGACTCAAAAGAACACTCCAGAGTGTGAGTGCTCTGCATTATCCATGCTTTGAGGTCATTGTCATAGATGGCGCAAGTACAGATTCTACAAAGACTGTTGTGGAGAATTTTGGTGAGCTTATCACAGTCTTTGTATCTGAAAAGGATAATGGCATATACAATGCGATGAACAAGGGCATAGTTCATGCCACAGGCGACTATACCGTCTTTATGAATGCTGGTGATTGCTTTGCAACTCCCGATGTGCTCACCACAGTTAGTAGATTTGATGCCGATATTATTCTCGGTGGGGCACGATATGGGGACTCTGACCGTCCTGTTCCTGAGAATATGACGCTCTATGATGTTCTTTCGCTCGGTATTAATCATCAATCTACATACTATCGTACGGAGTTGCTTCGTAAGTATGGCTTTGATGAAAGTTACCGATTGATAGCTGACCTCAAATCGGTTGTGGAGCCTATGGCACGCGATAAAGCTACTATAACTACTATTCCGTCCATACTTTCCATTTGCGAGGGTGGGGGAGTGAGCAAGCAGAACTGGCGGGATACGCTCGTAGAGAACCGTCGTATTGTTTCAGAGGTCATAGAGCCATACTATCGTGAGGACTATCTCCGTTTCTCACGCATCAATAACTCCATGCTCAATGATTTCATCGTACTCTCACATTTCCAAAGCATCTTCCCTTTGCTTCGTCTTTTGGCGAAGGTGATGCGTTTCCTAAACTCGAAGTCCAAGCATATTCCTCTCTAATATGACCGTAACCGTAATTGTTCCCGTCTATGGCGTGGAGAAATACATTGCAGAGTGTGCAGAATCACTCTTTTCGCAGACATATTCTGATATTGAGTATGTGTTCTGCGATGATTGTACTCCCGACAGGAGTATAGAGTTGTTGCGTGAGGTTATGGAGCGATACCCAGAACGAAAAGAACACGTTCGTATTATACGTAATGAAGAGAACAAGGGACTTGGAGGTACTCGCCGACATCTCATATCACACATCAATTCCGAGGCTTTTGTCATCGTGGATAGTGATGATGTCCTTCCTCCTGATGCTGTGAGTATCCTTGTCAATAAGATGAATGAAACGGATACGGATATCGTTGATGGAGCTTATGCTATCTATGTTGATGAGAAAGTAGGTAAGGTCATTACTCCCCCCCACGACGAACCGTCAAAGTATCTTGATAAGATTCTGTGTCAGAATATAATATTGCCTCGTGTCTGGGGAAGGCTATACAAGACCTCTGTCCTGAATAAAGTCAAAGACCTCTTCATTGATGGTATAGACTTTGCTGAGGATATATGTGCCACAAGCCGACTTGCTTGCGTGACATCTCGTTCTTGGACGGATGAGGTCGTTTATTATTATCGCACAGATAACATTAATTCCTATACGCGAAATATAACGAAGAGAAATATCCTGTCATATTTCCGTGCAATGTCGGTGGTGTTATCTTTCTATCATCAGCGTAAAGGACATCTCCCAATGTCGTTGGAAATAGGCGTTCTAAATGCCTATCGCCAATGTGGAAGGTCTGATATTCCTATTAGTATGGCAGATGAAACCATAGGCTATGTTCCAGAGCATTTCAGCGCTCGGTTGCTCTATTGGTTGTTCCATAGCAAGTCTGGATTTGTGCTGAAACTGACGGATTATCTTTATCGACTAATAAGAATTTGTAATTAATAACAAGTGCCTGAATCTCTAAAACAAAAAACGGCGAAAGGCCTGTTCTGGGGAGCGCTCAACAGCGGAACTACCCAGATACTGAATCTCATAATAGGTATCATCCTTGCTCGTCATCTGACCAAGGATGACTATGGCATCATTGGCATTCTCACCATCTTTACCGCCATAGCTGCCGACCTTCAGAGTGCAGGTTTTACACAGGGACTGATCAATATAAAACGTCCAACGGCACGTGATTACAACTCCGTATTCTCGTTTAATATCTGTATGTCGGTGTTGATGTATTCCGTACTCTTCCTGAGCGCGCCTTTCATAGCCGAATACTTTCATCAGCCATGCCTCGTATCTGTATCGCGCGTGGTATTCCTTACCTTCGTTATATCTTCGCTTGGTATAGCCCATGGAGGATATATGGCAAAGAATATGATGAATCGTGAAATAGCCATTATCGGAGCTCTTGCTCTTATTATCTCTGGTGCGGTGGGTATCACGCTTGCCCTTTTGGGCTTCGCATATTGGTCGCTTGCTTGGCAACAGGTGACGTATATGATAGTTGTGAACCTTGGGCGTTATTACTATGTACGCGATTGGCAACCACGGCTTTCTCTCGATTTCGGACCAGTTCGCCTCATGGCTCCTTTCGCTCTGAAAATACTTGTTACGAAGATACTCAACACGCTTTCTGCCAATATCCTTACCCCTATCTTCGCACGTTGGTTCCCCCTTCATCAGGTAGGAAGCTATACTCAGGCATTCAAATGGAATACTATGGCATATTCGCTTGTTGCCAACACCGTCGGACAGATAGCTCAGCCGGTTTTGGTAGAAGATGAGAGACGGGATGCTTTTCGTAAGATGTTGCGATTTACCTGTTTCCTCTCTATGCCATTGATGTTTGGTTTCGCTCTCGTAGGTAGGGAATTCATTCTTATTACCATCAAGGAAGAGTGGCTTGAATGCGTTCCTCTATTGCAGGTGCTTTGTATCTCTGGCGCATTTATGCCTATTCACACTATGTATCAGAATCTTGCAATAAGTCATGGGCGAAGCGATATATATATGTGGCTCAATATCGGTCAGATATTACTCCAGATAGCCGTTGTCTGTGCTTTCTCCGATTATGGTATGTTTGTTATGGTATCGGCTTATTCTGCCATGATGATTCTGTGGCTTTTACCTTGGCATCTCTTTACTGGCAGACTCATAGGTTATAGTTGGTGGAATGTGTTCAAGGATGTAGTGCCATTCACGCTTGCGGCTGCAATAACTATGGCAATCACTTATTACACAACCAGAACGATAACCAATATTTATCTTCTTCTAATCGTAAGATGTGTTATTGCAGCTCTGATTTACTATGCTGTGATGAAACTATGCAAGGTTCAGATACTTGCTGAGTGCGAGCAATTTTTCTTGAAGAAGATAAAGAAATAGTTTTTTATATTGCTGTCTAGTAATAATTTTTTGATCAGATAAATTCTGGGTTGGTACTTACATGAAGTATCAGCCCTTTTATAGTCTTTGCTTTTGCCTCGTTAGCATCATCCCCACTCAACAGAGCATATCCAGACGTGGGTACTATATCGGAAATGAGGTACGCTTACACTAAAATCCTTATTGTTACCTGTTACTTGTTACTGCAAGGTCAGAAATGCCGTTGTGCCTCCGTTGTGCTTTCGCTCTTCCTTCGTTCTAGAGACTATAGGATGAACGGACTTATAACGGATTTATAGCGGACCTGGAACGGAGGTACAACGGATCTGCATCGGAGGAAGTTGAAAAGCCTCGCATAATCTCATTGAAGCCTATATTAATTTTGGTAAGATGGTTTTGGGATGATTTTCGCGTTTTACATCGTTTTTCAAGCATGCTGAACAAGGTGAATCTGCCAGAAATTTGTGCTTATTGTTATACTATTGAGACTATCAGCCGCCTATACTTTGCCTCCTGATTCATGCATAACAACCTCATTATCTTTATCTTACAATAATATATCCTTGCTCGATTGATAAGCAAAATCCAGGTCAATAACAGGTAACGGGTAACAATAAGGATTTTAGTGTATGGCCAAAAATTTTACTGAAAATTTCTAAGGAGTTTATATACCTTATTATATATAGAAATTAAAAAATATAGGCGGCAGTTTACACTATTTTTCTTATTGTTACTTGTTATTCGTTACCAACACGTTTTCGGGCTTTTTTACTTTACCCTCTTATACAAATCCACAAATGCGTGGTTATGATGGCTTATGCGTTTTTCCTCTGGAGGTAGCTGCATATAGTCGCCATACATCTGTGTGAGGTATTCGTGATAGTTTCCTGGAATATAAACCTCGGTGTCCTCAAATTTCTTCTTTGTTAGTGGAAGAATCCATTCCTTTGGATGAATTTCCTTCTCTGCCCATGCACCTCCATAGTTGGCAATGTTTACCGAAGTGTTGAAGTCGTGTGATTTGGCAATGGCGTTGAGTTTGCGGATAAGTCGCTTGCGGATAGTCTCTCTTCCGAAAAGGAAGGCGGCTGTCTGGAATGCCATGCGTCCCCATTGCTTTGGCTGTAGCAATAGGCTTACGTATTCCTTGAACGAAAGATGCGCTATTGTTGCGTCAATCTTATTTGAGCAGCGCTTGAAGGTTTTCATCATGCGAGTTGCCTCTGCCTTGTCGGATGATGTGCCGTCGATTGGGAAGATGTCGATGTAGATGCCATAGAGACAAGGCACGTTTTCAATCTCGATTAGCGAGGTATCCTTGTCGCAGAACTTTGAGAAGAAGAATGGATAGCCTTTCATTTCCGGCGTGGCAAGTTCGTAATGACCGAGGTCTATTGTCTTGCAGAGTTCAAGGAAACGGTCATAGTCGGGACGGGGCATGGCAATATCAATGTCGTCATCCCAGGGAATCATTCCACCATGTCGTACGGCTCCTATAACGGTGCCTCCTACGCAGAAATATGTTAGTTTGTAAGCCTCGCATATTTCCACGAACTTATGTAGGCATCCCATCAGGATGTCGTTCCAACGTTTTTTATCTTCTTCGGAAAAGTGGTATTCCAATTTTCAATTAACAATTAATAATTAACAATTAAATGGCTCGTACAAGCTATATGGGAAATTGGTAATTCGTAATTACTTTTACAGCATACATCCATAGTGGTCAACGATGCCGAGAAGATGTTTCTGTTTGTCGGCTACGAGTACGCTGTGCACCTTGTATTTCTGCATTACTGCCTGAATGGCAGTAATCTTTGTCGTTGGAAGCACAATCTTCGGTGAGGTGGTCATGATATCGCTAACCTTATGGTTGAAGAACTGCTCCTGCCAGCGCTCGGTAGCACGTCGCAGGTCTCCATCGGTTATGAGGCCGATGATACGTCCTTCTTCGTCGAGAGATACACCCATTCCTAGTTTTCCTCGACTTACCTCTATGATAGCCTCGCCAAGTCGCATATCGGCAGGAATGACAGGGAGGTTTTCCTTGAACATCACATCCTCGGCTGTGGTTAGCAGTCGCTTGCCTAGTGAGCCGCCAGGATGGAAAAGAGCAAAGTCGTTTGGCTTGAAATTGCGCATGTGAACGAGAGCACAAGCCAGAGCATCGCCCATAACCATTGTTGTGGTGGTTGAAGATGTAGGGGCAAGGTTCAAGGGGTCTGCCTCATGGTCAACGGCTATGTTTAGGTGGCAGATAGAGTATTGTGCAAGGAGAGAGTCAGGATTTCCAGTAATGCCTATGATAGGCACCTTACGCTCTATGAGGAGTGGGATGAAACGAAGAAGCTCGTCGGTGAAGCCGGAATAGGATATGGCCATCACGATATCGTCCTTGTCAATCATTCCGAGGTCGCCGTGATAGGCGTCAAGCGGATTGAGGAAAAAGGAAGGGGTGCCAAGAGAAGCGAGTGTGGAGGCAATTTTCTCTCCCACATGACCGCTCTTGCCAACTCCTGTAACGATGAGCTTTCCCTTACAATTATATATCATTTCCACAGCTTTCTGAAAGTTGTCGTCGAGCAATGGAATGAGGTTCAGTATGGCTTGCGCCTCATCTCGGAAGCATTTTATAGCATAGTCCTTTATTTCCATATCAGATGATGTGAACCAACGTGTGTTGCTGGCTGTATTTATCACGTGCAAAGGTACAAAGAATTATCGGAATGACCAAATTTTCACAGTCTTATATCTGGCAATCCTCCCTAAACAGACAATAAATACAGAATTTTCGAACTCTCCAGGTGGCGTTTTAATATACATAATGTTCCTCTGTTGTTTGTCCGTAGATACTCCATCGTTACTCCATCGTTACTCCATCGAAACTATGGAGTATCTATGGAGTATGTATGGAGTATCTCGGGAAGTAATACTGTGGAACAAGAATGGAATTTCTTCACTTTTTTCGTGTGCTTTGTGTTTGAAAAAGTAATGCGATATCAATGTGTTATCTGTGGCAATTAACGTGAGTTTGATGAATTTTGATAATTTTTGTCATCACTAATTTATGATGAATATCGTTAATCTTCTATAATCGCCTTGTTATTACGGCATTTTTTTCGTACCTTTGCAGTCATGAGCCTGAATCGAAAATTTCAAACAGCTATATTCGTATGTATCTCGATACTATGTCTGACAAGCTTTGCTGTGGATGATTTCACTAATGTGGAGCAGCATCAGATAAGTGTTGAGACTCCTGGACTTTTCTCTCATTCCAATGCCTTCTTGGTGGATTTTGCCCAGTTTGCCAAGGATGAATATTCTTTCCCCCTTCCTGTAGGAAAGATAACAAATGTGACCTCTTCTGATATTACTATAGAGTCGAGCAAAGGAGATGCCGTGAAGGCTATGTTTGGCGGTATGGTGAGACTCTCGCGACATATTCATGATATGGGCAATGTGATTGTGGTTCGTCATGACAATGGTCTTGAGACAGTATATGGACATAATGCGCAGAACCTCGTAAAGGTCGGACAGCGTGTTAAGGCTGGTCAAACTATCGCTATTATAGGCGAAGAGGGAGGTTGTGGAAGTCTGTTGTTCAGCATAATGGTGAATGGTTGCAAGATTAATCCAGAAATCATTCTCGATTTGGAAGCACATGCACTTCATCGTCAGGTGGCTACCTTTACAAAGGCTGGTAAGACAGTTAATGTGACAACGACACGCAAGGAGCATAAGAAGAAGGAACCAGAGGGGATGAGTATGGATACTAATGATCCTTTCGGCGATAAGTCTGTGTATCGTCTTGACCTTACAGCCATTAGTTCTTGGCATTATCCTCTGCAGGATTCTCATGTGATAAGCGGCTATGGTGGTAGAAGACGTCATTCGGGTGTGGATATAAAGAATGCTCCGAATAGGGAAGTTTATGCCGCATTTGACGGACTTGTGGTGCAGTCGGGAGTGTTCTCTGGCTATGGCAAATGTATCACGGTTCGTCATCCTAACGGACTTGAAACCCGCTATTCGCACAACAATAAGAACTATGTGAATGTTGGTGACAAGGTGAAGGCTGGCGATGTGATAGGCACAACAGGTCGTACTGGTCGTGCCACTACCGAGCATCTGCATTTTGAAACCCGCATAGCCGGTCGTGCTTTTGACCCGGCATTTATTTTTGACCATGTGAACCATTGTCTGCAAAAATGTGTACTGCAATTTAAGAAGAATGGTAGCGTGAAGAGATTGAAATAGGGAAATCCCTATTCTACTTTCGGGATTCTGACTTTTTCGTATAAGCAAAATTGTGTAATTTTGCCATCGAAAAAAAGCTATGTAATTTTCAAGTATATGAGAAAGTCAATCATTATAGGTGCTTGTAGCGTATTGCTGCTGAGCTCTTGTGGTTCAACTGCAGGAGAAGGTGCTTTCAACGGTGCTATGCTTGGCGGATGGTTCGGTTCTGCCATTGGCGGTATCATCGGTGGTCATTACGGTCACGACGTCGGTACGGTGGTTGGTATGGCTACAGGTGCTGTCATCGGTGCTCAGAATGGTGCAGAAGAGGAGGAACGACGCATTGAAGCTTACGAGGAGGCTCGTCGTGAGCGTGCGGAACGCCGTCGTGAGCGTATAGCGCGACATCGTGGACAGAGGCATCGTGAACATATCGATCGTGACACTCAAGAGAATTATGACAGCGGTTTCGATTCAACCAATTCAGGTGATGACCGTATTGAGTTCGAGTCAAGCGTGGCTGAGTCAAGTTCAACGGTCTTCGAACTGAAGAACGTGCGTTTCACCGATGCTAATGGTGATGGAATATTACAGCGTTCAGAAGTCGGAAAAGTTTCTTTCGAGATAAAGAACATATCCTCTCAGATGCAGTATGACGTGATTCCTGCAGTTGTGGAATGTACAGGCAACAGCCATATTCTTGTATCTCCTTCCGCTCATATTGAGAACATTCTTCCCGGTCAAACTCTTCGCTACACGGCTATGGTGGTGGCTGACGGAAGTCTGAAGGACGGCAACGTGAGTTTCGAGGTTTCCGTGTCTCTCAACGGCAGAACGCAAGGCGAACCTTTGTCGATTGAGATAGCAACCAGTAAGACAAAGATTCAGAAGTAGGTAATGCAAAAAACTGTAAAAACATATCGCATTTTGATTATTTTTTGTTAACTTTGCACTCAGAAATAAGCAAACGTAAACAACCAATAATCTCAAGGAAAATGCAGAAAGAAGATTCCTCCTTGAAATACAAGGGGGATTCTTTTTTTCAGTCTAAAAAACAAAAGAACCAAAAGATTTCCTTGAAGGTTTTTGGAACACCATTATCCCCGCAATGCCCTCTGCGGAAAATACTATAAAGAATTCCCCTTCGTGGGGATAGGGGGCTTTCTATATGAATTCCACTCCACTACGTGACGTCACGTTTCTCAATCTGATGAACAAGCGCATCTACAGGGTGCTTATCATCGCTAATCCATACGATGCCTTCATGCTCGAAGATGACGGTCGTATAGATGAGAAACTGTTCAATGAATATACCGAACTTGGCCTTCGATACCCTCCTACGTTTACTCAGGTAAGTACTACGGAGGAGGCTCGTGCCGTACTTACTTCCGTTGACGTTAACCTCGTCATCTGTATGCCGGGTAATCTGGACAATGGCGCTTTCGATGTGGCTCGTGCGGTGAAGGCCGACTTCCCTCATCTGCCTTGTGTGGTTCTCACTCCGTTCAGTCACGGTATCACACGAAGAATGCAGAACGAGGACCTCTCGATGTTCGATTACGTGTTCTGTTGGCTTGGCAACACCAACCTCATCCTCTCTATCATCAAGATAATAGAGGACAGCATGAACCTTGAGCACGATGTAAACGAGGGCGTTCAGGTCATTCTTTTTGTTGAGGATAGCATTCGTTTCTATTCATCCCTACTTCCGCATCTCTACAACTTCATTCTCATGCAGAGCCAGCGTTTCGCAACCGAGGCCCTCAATCCTCATGCCGCAGCCCTTCGTATGCGAGGAAGACCGAAGGTGGTTTTGGCTCGTAACTATACTGAGGCTGTGGAGATATATGACAAGTACAAGGAGAATATGCTTGGCGTGATTTCCGACTGCCGTTTCCCTATCACCGGCTATACGCAGCTTAATGGTGAGAGTGAGAAGGTGGCAGATGCCGGATTTAAGTTGCTCGACTATATCCGCAGTCAGGACGAATATGTACCTCTTATTATGGAGAGTGCAGAGCCTGAGAATGAGGCTATTTCAAGGGAGAAAGGCTATATGTTCATCGACAAGAACTCGAAGAAGATAAGCGTGGATTTGCGTAAGGCAATGGAGGAGCACATGGGATTCGGTGATTTCCTTTTCCGTGACCCGAAGACGCTTGAGGTTGTCCAGCGTGTGCGCTCGTTGAAGGAATTGCAGGATCATGTGTTCAGCATCCCTCGTGAATCTATGCTCTATCACGTTTCACGAAATCATGTATCTCGCTGGCTCTCTGCGCGTGCCATATTCCCGGTTTCTGCTTTCCTAAAGCATATCACGTGGCATAAGTTGCAGGATGTGGATGCTCATCGTCAGATTATTTTCGATGCAATTGTGCAGTATCGTCACATGAAGAATATTGGTACGGTGGCAGTATTCGATAGGTTGAAGTTCGACTCATATAGCCACTTTGCCCGTATAGGCGAAGGCTCTCTCGGAGGAAAAGGGCGTGGTCTCGCTTTTCTTGACAACGTGATAAAGAGCAAAGTGGAGTTCGACAAGTTTGAAGGTGTTAAGGTGTCAATTCCGATGACCGTGGTGCTTTGTACCGACATCTTCGACAGGTTCATGGAAGAGAACGACCTTTATCCTATTGCGCTTAGCGATGCCTCTGATGAGGAGATTCTTGAGGCATTCTTGAAGGCTCAGTTCCCAGATGATATGCGTCGCGACTGTGAGACGTTCATACGTGCCACCAAGCGTCCGTTAGCCATCCGTTCATCTTCGCTTCTTGAGGATAGCCACTATCAGCCGTTTGCAGGTGTCTATTCCACATATATGATACCTTATATCGAGGACCATGAGGTGATGCTCAGTATGCTTGCGAAGGCAATCAAAAGCGTGTATGCCTCTGTCTATTACAAGGATTCCAAGGCATATATGACTGCCACCTCTAATGTTATCGACCAGGAGAAAATGGCGGTGGTGCTTCAGGAGGTTGTGGGTATGCCTCACAATTGTAATGGCGAGACGCTCTACTATCCTAACATGTCGGGGGTGCTTCGTTCGCTCAACTATTACCCTATTGGCGATGAGACTTCCGAAGAAGGCATAGCATCGTTGGCTATGGGCTTGGGCAAGTATATCGTTGATGGTGGCAGAACCCTTCGTGTGTGCCCTTATCATCCTCGTCAGGTGTTGCAGATGAGTGAGATGGAGATTGCCCTAAAGGAGACTCAGACAATCTTCTATGCCCTTGACATGAGTGAAGGCGACGAGGATTTCAAGGTGGATGACGGCTTTAATATCAAGCGCGTGAGGGTTAAGGATGCTGACTACAACGACGGTTCTATGCGCCATATCGTCTCAACCTTCGACCCATACGACAATGTCATTCGCGACGGTCAGTATGATGAGGGCAGAAAGCTCATATCCTTTGCAGGAGTACTCCAAAATGATGCTGCCCCTATTCCTGAACTTATGCAGATGGCTATGAAGTTCGGCTCTGAGGCTATGCGTCGTCCGGTGGAGATTGAGTTTGCTGCCAATATCAAAGGCGACAAGACGGTGGAATTCTATCTCCTTCAGATTCGTCCGATAGTGGATTCAAAGCAGGAACTCAACGAAGACCTTACGAATTATTCTGACGATGAGTGCCTTATCCGCACATCAAGCTCACTCGGTCAGGGGGTTTCTGAGGATGTGGTGGATGTTGTCTATGTCAAGACCGACGAGAACTTCACAGCTTCAAACAATCCTTACGTGGCTGATGATATTGAGCGTATAAACCGTGGTTTCCTTGCCCGTGGTGAGAACTATATCCTTGCAGGTCCGGGGCGTTGGGGTTCAAGTGACTATTGGCTCGGCGTGCCTGTGAAGTGGCCGCATATCAGCGCTGCGAAGTTGATTGTGGAGGTCGGCCTTGACAACTATCGTGTGGATCCTTCGCAGGGTACTCATTTCTTCCAGAACCTAACCTCGCTCGGTGTAGGCTATTTCACTATCAACCCTTATCGTGGTGAGGGTATTTTCCGCAAGGAGATACTTGACGCTATGCCAGCGGTGGAGGAGACGAAGTTTGTGCGTCATGTACGGTTCCCCAAGCCTCTCAAAATCATGATGGACGGCATGAAGCAGCTTGGCGTGGTCCTTCTTGCTGAGTAGTTCCTTATGCATTCCATGAATTTCCCTTCATTCGCCCTTTCCGGATAGGGCTTATGGAACGGACTCACAACGGATTCATAACGGTATTACAACGGAGGTAGAGGGGTAGTGGTTAGAGTGCGAACCGCCAACACCCATCACCCAATTCCCGAGTGCAAAGTTACTAAGAGATTCCCATAGTACCAAAATCTTGTGTGAAGAAATGCTGATTTTAGCGTGTTTTTAAAGGAAAGCCCTGATGGTCAATTGGTTGAAGAAAATATTCTTATGAATGACAGGGGAAACGTAACACTTGTAACATATGTATCATGTTTTTTACACACACACTATGAGTTACGTTCTTGTTATCTGTCGTATGTTCAAAATTATATATAATATAATAATATTATTATATTATATATAATTTTGGGTATTGAAGAAGAGGAAATGCAGGTTGTAAGGGGGTGTGTGAAAAAAATATGTTACAAGTGATACAAATGTTACGCTTTGGGTAGAACATAGGTCATGATTTTAATGACGCCACGCACTGTGAATAGTTATATAACAGCCTCGAAAAGAGGTTGTTGTGCGGAGACTGATTGTCGTCTTTACGTCGGCTGAAATTTCAGCCCTCGTACTTTTTACCTTGGTGTTAAGGTCACTTAATATCTTGATGTCGGCGCATTTTTGCGCCCACATATTCTCTCATGCCGGCACGATGTGTTCACGGAATTACAAACATATTCTTACATAACAAAAAAATCCAGAAAAAAAATTTGTACCGAAACGGAAAATTCGTAACTTTGCACTCAGAAACAAAAACGGTATAATAACTAGACTTAAAAAAACATCGATGATGACAAAATCAAAGAAAATCCTTATGCTTATGCTGACACTGATGATGTCAGTAGTAGGTTATGCATACGATGCAGAGATTAATCACATTTACTATTACCTCGATCACGAGACACAAAAAGCAGAAGTAACATGTGGGGATAATTATTCTGGTGATATTGAAATTCCTTCTACAGTCACTTATGATGGCAAAAAATTTAATGTCACAAGTATTGGAGATGAAGCTTTCAATAAGTGCGAAAACCTTATTTCTGTTACACTCCCTAATTCCATAACAAGTATTGGACTCTTTGCATTTAATGAATGCTCAAAGCTCGCCTCTATCACACTCCCAAAGTCTTTGACTAGTATTAGACATGGAGCATTCTATAAATGTTCAAGTCTTGTTTCCATCACAATCCCTGAAACTGTAACAAGTATTGAGGCAGAAGCTTTCCATTATTGTTCTAGCCTTACCAATATCACGATCCCTAAATCTCTGGTGAATATGGGTACAGATGTGTTTTCTGGAACGAAATGGTATGAAAACCAACTTGACGGAATAGTATATGCAGGCAATATACTTTATGGGTACAAGGGCGCTATACCAGAAAATGCGAATATTATTGTGAAAGAAGGTACAAAGGGAATTGCTGATTGGGCATTCAAAAATTGCTCAAATATAGAATCTATCACAATTCCAAACTCTATGATACATATAGGGGAATCTGCTTTCGAGAGTTCGGGGCTCACATCTATCACAATTCCAAATTCTGTGACAAGTATTGGCAGCAAAGCTTTCTGGAATTGTACAAATCTAACATCTGTATCTATTCCCAATTCCATAACAGAAGGTTTAGGCAATGCTTTCTATCTTGGCTGCAAAGCCATTAGAACGGTCTCTATTGATGTTGACATTGATCTAAGATCGGTATTTGGAGAGGTTGCTTCAGAGATAACTTCGGTAGTGATAGGTAATTCCGTAACAAGTATCGGGAAGGGAGCATTTAATAATTGCAAGTCTCTCGTTTCAGTCACAATTCCAAATTCTGTGACAACTATAGGAGAGTCTGCTTTTTCTATGTGTTCTAACCTTGAATCTATAAATCTTCCTGGCTCTGTTACAAGCATAGGGAGTTCGGCTTTCTCTGATTGCTCAAAATTATCCTCAATTATTATCCCAGAAAAAGTAAAGAGTATTGAGGATAACACTTTCAATTGCTGTTCTGAGTTAGCTTCTGTTACAATACCAAACTCCGTAACAAAAATTGGATGGCAGGCTTTCCTTGATTGTGTTAATCTCACTTCTATTACTCTCCCAGAAGCGTTGACAATAATAGGACATGATGCTTTTGCTAATTGTAAAAAACTTTCATCTATTACCATACCTAACTCTGTTTATACAATCGAAGATTGGGCTTTTGAAGATTGCGACAATCTAACTTCTGTAAAAATCTCAGAAAATATAACAAGTATTGGAACTGGTGTGTTCCGTAGATGTATAGGTCTCACCTCTATCACTATTCCCAAGTCTGTAACGAGCATAGGTGATCAAGCTTTTTCATATTGCAAGAATCTCACTTCTATCACTATACCTAATTCTGTGACGAGTATTGGGATACACGCTTTCTGGGGCTGCAGCAACCTCACTTCTGTCACTATTCCAGGTTCAGTGATAAGTATAGGCGAATTTGCTTTTTATGATTGTGCAAATCTCTCCTCTGTTACTAATTTATCAAAGACTCCTCAAGAAATCTCATATTGGACCTTCCACGTATATGGTACATTACACGTTCTTCCGGGCTGCAAAGTTGCATACGAAACCGCTGAAAACTGGAAGGACTTCACAATCGTGGAGGATGCAGAAACAACAGGTATTTCCAATATTGAGACAAAGGCAGAAAATAAAGTTGGAAAGTTCCTTGAAAACGGCAAGATTGTGATTGTAAAGAATGGTAAGAGATACAATCTGAATGGTCTGGCAGAATAAATGGATGTTCTGATTATCTTATTGTTATACAGAATATAGAAAACTCCTCACTTGCAAAAGCAAGTGAGGAGTTTTTCCTTTTGGCCAATTAGAATACTTCCGCTTGGACAAAGTATGTGAAGATTAGAACGAGCGTGTCTCGATGAAGGAGTGGAATGCCTGTTGGTAACCTTCAGGCACATGGATGATTTCCTCGCCGATGTAGATGCAGTCGTTGCGATCAATTTTCTTGATTTTATCAACAGCGATGATATAGGAACGGTGTACACGCAGGAATCTATCCGTAGGCAGCATCGCTTCCACGGCTTTCATGGTGAGGTGTGTGATTAGTGGCTTGCTCTCTCCGTCAAGGTAGAACATGACATAGTCTTTCATGCCACTGACGTATGTGATATTGTCGATGGTGACATTGCGAAGT